>Ga0181587_10000633_pt1 | contig 28628 bp, 29 predicted proteins | sample 071ome_27_FD_132463 | JGI IMG/M metagenome (GOLD analysis project Ga0181587, IMG submission 132463) | Coastal salt marsh microbial communities from the Groves Creek Marsh, Skidaway Island, Georgia - 071409AT metaG (megahit assembly) | ecosystem: Environmental > Aquatic > Marine > Intertidal... | reverse complement strand
GGCGATGACAAAACGGCCGGTCAGCTGCTTTTGGCGGAATTGATCGTAGGCAAGAACTTCCAGAAGGTTTTCAACCTGAACAAGGGCTCAATTCCAGCCCGTACAGATGTTGCCTTGGATGAGTTTGACAGCTGCGCGCATACATCGGCAAAAGATATGGCCGACAGCAACGCCGGTGGATCATTATTGCCAAGCTATGCCCATGGTATGGCGTTGCGTGGGGCACAATCTGGCGCAATTACCGATGTTGTGACATCGCATTTCAACTCTGACATGTCTTCAGATGACGCCGTTCAGATGTTGCTGCAAGCTGTTCAAAACAGCATGTAAATGCAAATCGCCTTGCCCGATAGCTTCGGGCAAGGCAGTTTCTTTTGGAGAAATATGATGACTGAGTGGCTTGAACGCCATATGCCCAAATTCGTAATGGCGCCGTCTTTCGTGGCTATTTTGATTTTCGTGTATGGATTTATCGGGTGGACCGCTTGGGTGTCATTCACCAAATCACGCCTTCTGCCAAAATATGATATCGTGGGAACGATTCAATATGACAGGTTGTTTCAGTCGCCCCGCTGGGAAACCGCCATCAATAATCTGTATGTTTTTGGCATTTTATTCATCGTGATTTCTATGTTTCTTGGCCTGGTACTGGCCATTTTTCTGGATCAAAAAATTCGGGTTGAAGGGGTTATTCGTACAATTTACCTTTACCCTATGGCGCTTTCAATGATCGTGACGGGCACGGCTTGGAAATGGATTTTGAACCCTGGCCTTGGTATCGAGGCAACGGTGAAGAAATGGGGGTATGAAAATTTTACCTTCGATTGGTTGGTTAATCCTGATATGGCCATTTACACGGTGGTTCTTGCCGGGGTGTGGCAATCTTCCGGATTTGTGATGGCGCTGTTTCTGGCTGGCCTCCGCTCCGTAGACGAAGAGATCATTAAAGCCGCACAAGTGGATGGTATTCCAACATGGCGCATTTATTCGGCGATCATCATTCCCTCTATGGCCCCAATCTTCTTGTCAGCCTTTATCGTTCTATCGCATTTGGCCATTAAAAGCTTTGATTTGGTGATTGCGCTTACCGGCGGTGGGCCGGGTTATGCAACAGATCTGCCAGCGACCTATATGTATACGATGGCGTTTTCTCGCGGTGATATCGGGCAAGCTGCCAGTTCAGCCATGATCATGATGGCCGTGGTATTCACGATTGTGGTTCCTTATCTCTATTCCGAATTGCGGGCGAAAAATGACTGATCTTTCCAACCCTCATATGGCCAAAAAACAATCTTTTGGCACGGTGGCGCTGCGATGGTTGCTGTATCTGTTCTTGGGCCTCTTCGTCGTTTATTATCTGATGCCCTTGTTCGTGATGGTCACGACATCGCTGAAAAGCCTTGAAGAAATTCGCACCGGCTCGTTGGTGGCCTTGCCCAGAGTTATTACGTTTGAGGCTTGGCAAACGGCATGGTCCAGCGCGTGTACGGGCATTCAATGTGAAGGGCTTCAACCCTATTTTTGGAATTCAGTTTTACTGGCTGTGCCTGCTGTGATTTTATCTACATTGATCGGTGCGCTCAACGGATATGTGGTTGCGCAATGGCAATTCCGCGGCGCCAACTTGATTTTCTCATTGATGCTTTTTGGCTGTTTCATCCCGTTTCAAGTGGTGCTGTTGCCCATGGCGCGGATGCTTGGGCTTATGGGGCTTGCAGGATCAATTCCGGGATTGATTTTCGTTCACGTTGTGTACGGGATCGGCTTTACAACGCTGTTTTTCAGAAACTATTACGTTTCAATCCCTGCAGAATTGGTGAAGGCGGCGAAAGTAGATGGGGCGGGCTTCTATCGCATATTTTGGTCTATCTTTTTGCCCTTATCGCTGCCCATCATCGTGGTCACCGTGATCTGGCAGTTCACTCAAATTTGGAACGATTTTTTATTCGGCGTGTCGTTCAGCCAAGCTGGCACACAGCCGATCACAGTTGCGCTAAACAATATCGTAAACTCAACCACCGGCGTTAAAGAATATAATGTTGATATGGCCGCAGCGATTATTGCTGCCCTGCCTACATTGCTTGTCTACGTGGTTGCTGGAAAATACTTCATTCGCGGTTTGACCGCAGGCTCGGTCAAAGGATAACGACTATGTCACCTGTTTTGGATATCAGAAATCTATCTAAGAATTTCGGCTCAATCGAAATTTTGAAAAATATCAATATTTCTATCGATGAGGGCGATTTTCTGGTTCTCGTTGGCCCTTCTGGATGCGGGAAATCGACCTTGCTCAATTGCATTGCGGGGCTGGAGCCTATCAGCGATGGCGGGATTACGATCAGCGGGCAGGATATGACCCATGTCAGCCCTAAGGATCGCAATATCGCAATGGTGTTTCAATCTTATGCGCTATACCCCACCATGTCCGTTGCGAAAAATATCACGTTTGGGATGAAAGTGCGCGGCGTTGATAAAGAGGTCCAAGCACAAAAATTGCAGGAGGTATCACGCCAACTGCAAATTGAACCATTGTTGAACCGGCGGCCGGGGCAACTGTCCGGTGGGCAACGCCAAAGGGTGGCCATGGGGCGGGCGTTGGTGCGAGATCCAAAGCTGTTTTTATTTGATGAGCCTTTGTCAAACCTCGATGCAAAACTGCGCGTTGAAATGCGCACCGAGATTAAGAAGCTGCACCAATCCTTGGGGGCCTCGATGGTTTATGTAACGCATGATCAGATCGAAGCGATGACCCTGGCGACAAAGATTGTTGTTATGAAAAGTGGTGTTATCCAGCAAATCGGTACGCCTGCAGAAATTTACAACCGGCCCGCAAATCTATTTGTAGCAGATTTTATGGGCTCGCCTGCGATGAATTTGGTGCCCGCTTCAACGTCAAAGACATCTTCTGGTTTTGATATTATTATTCGCCGTGATGGAGAAGATCCTCTGATTTTGGCAGATACCAAAGCGCGTGATCTTCCCAGCGAAGTGATGCTTGGCTTGCGCCCAGAAGACATCACTGATGGTCAATTCCGCAATGGTTCGGCAAAACCAATGGCGCCTTGCAAAGTGAGCGTTGTCGAGCCGGCAGGGGCCGATACATTTGTCGTGCTCAGCCTTGGCGGAAAAGAAGTTACGGCGCGGCTTCAGGCGGAAACCTCAGCCGAAGCAGGGAAGTCGATGGAGTTTTGTTTTGATCTGAATAAGGCATCTTATTTTGATCGCGATACGGGCCATCGCCTGTCAGTTTAGGGCTGTTTTAAGTTTTCTGCTCGCATCGCTGCGTTACGCGTTGCTGTCTGGCTTAGGTTTAAATGCCTTAAAGCGCTGGGGGCTATGGCTTTTTCAACAGCGGGTTTTCGCCGCCCCTTTGCAGGGCTGTTAGCAAAGGCGTTATTTTCGCACTATGAAGTTTCATAGTCTCTGATAGTCTTCCCTCTATCACAGGGCGAGGCAGGTTATGAAAGCGCAGACTATAAAAAATGGGTGCAATCCCATCCACTTTTACCGCCGTAATTTGGTTGGGTGTTGATAATGGGCAGCCGGCTTTTTTCGCCCATTTCTTTGGCAGATGTTGAACTGCGCAATCGCATCATTGTGGCCCCAATGTGTCAATATAGCGCGGATGCAGGATGCGCTACGGATTGGCATTTAATGCATTTGGGGCAGTTCGCGGTGTCTGGTGTGGGGCTGATCTTGACCGAAGCGGTTGGGGTGGAAATGGCGGGTCGGATCACTCCGGGATGCCTAAGCTTGTGCTCGGATGCGCAGGAGAGCAGCTTGAAACGCGTAGTTGATTTTTGTCAAAAATTTGGTAATGCCAAATTGGGAATACAGCTTGCCCATGCTGGACGCAAAGGATCAACGGATCTGCCCTGGAATGGTGGGAAGCCCATTTCACCAAATGAGCCGCGCGGATGGCAAACTGATGGCCCGTCAGCAGTGCCGTATGCGCCTCTAGGGTGGGATGCGCCGGCGGCGTTGGATCAGGCTGGGCTGCTGCGAGTCAAGAATGCCTTTGTGAGCGCCGCGCAGCGCGCCGACCGCATCGGGTTTGATGTTGCGGAACTGCATGCAGCGCATGGGTATTTGTTGCATCAATTTCTTTCGCCCTTAAGCAACCTGCGCGCGGATGAGTATGGAGGAAGTTTGCAAGGTCGCATGCGGTTTCCTTTGGCTGTGTTCGAGGCAGTGCGCGAAATCTGGCCCAAACATAAGGCTTTGGGTGTGCGGATTTCGGCCACCGATTGGGTCGCCCGCTCAAGCTGGACACTCGCTGAATCGCAGATCTTTGCTGAAGAGTTGAAAACCCGTGGCTGCGATTTCATCGATGTGTCAAGCGCGGGGAATTCGCCAGAGCAAGAGATTGATGCCGGCCCAGGCTATCAAACCGGATTTGCCGCGGAGATTAAGCGCATAACCGGTATGCCGACAATGGCGGTTGGTCAAATCACCGATCCAAAACAGGCCGAGGCGGTGCTGCGTTCGGGGCTGGCTGATATGGTTTCTCTTGGACGTGCGATGTTAAACAACCCGCGTTGGGCGTGGCAGGCGGCAGAAAGCCTGAATGCGAAAGCTGCATATCCCCCTCAATATAGGCGCTCGAACAAAGCCTTTTTAGCTTTGCCGGTGCCGGGAAACCCGCTAGTTGCCACAAAATGAAACGGGCATTGTCAGCCCCTGACGTTGTGTTGAAAAAAACGTTTCTATCTGCTCAGATCATTAAAACGATAAGCGTTTTTAAAAAGCTGCGCTTGGCAGGGCGCCAGGCCGATAGACCGTTTTAAGCCGAAATTGGGGCTTCAAAACACAGCAATGCCGGCTAAAAAAGGCGCCGCGCCTTGACAGGATTGGGCGATCATAATGTTTCTACATTGCCACAGATACTAATCGCCTGTCCGGATATGTTGCGGCCAAGAGGTGAGGCAAGAAAGATGGCTTGGTCGGCAACATCTTGCGCGCTGACCATGCGCCGAAGGGATATCTTATTCAGGTAGTCTTGCTCCATATCTTGATAGGAAAGCTCTAGCGCGGCGGCGCGATCAGCAATCACCTTCTGCATTCTTGGCCCCTCAACGATGCCTGGCAATAACGCGTTGGCGCGTATTCCGCTTGGGCCCAATTCGATTGCTAAACTTTTCACCAAACCAATTATGGCCCATTTGGTGGCAGAATAAGGCGTTCGATAGCCATAGCCCAAGCGCCCTGCAACCGATGATATGCAGATAATTGAGGCGTTCTGAGATCGCTTCAGCAAAGGCATCGCGTATTTTGTGCAGTAAAATTGACCATTGAGATTTACATCCACCGTGTCGCGCCATTTGGTGCTTTCAATATCTTCTATGGCGCCGGTTGGGCCTGCAATGCCGGCGTTGTTCACCAAAACGTCAAGGCCGCCCATTTCAGTGGCCGCCTTTTTAAATAATCGCGCCACCTGCTTTTCATGGGCGATATCGCAATGGCTGCGACCCCAATCGGGATGGCTGGCTTTCACGTCACTCAAGGCTGAGTTATCTGCGTCGCAGATATGAATTTGAGCACCATAAGAGGCAAAACTTTCTGCAATCACCCGCCCAATCCCGCTGCCACCCGCCGTGACCAAGACTTTTAAATCTTTACATAAATTCGTCTGAAAACCCATAATCTTGTCCTTAGTGGCGGTTCAAAAATTAACCCGGTCAGCGCCTTTTAAATCCAGCATCTCTCTGGCCTGCGCAGGAGTGGCGATATTCAAAGAAAGGCCTTCGAGAATTTGCCGCATTTTGGTAACTTGATCTGCGTTGGATTTTGCCAATTCTTTAGGCGCGATCCATAAGGAATCTTCCAATCCGACACGCACATTTGCCCCTTGCGCAGCGCCCATGGCAGCCAATGGCATTTGATGGCGCCCGGCTCCGAGGATTGACCATTGATACTCGGATCCAAATAAGCGATCCGCGGTGCGCTTCATATGCATAAGGTCTTCAGGATGCGCGCCAATGCCGCCAAGCAGACCAAAAACAGATTGAATAAATAAAGGCGTTTTGGCCAAACCGCGATCAACGAAATGCGCCAGATTATACAGGTGCGAAATATCGTAGCATTCAAATTCAAAGCGCGTACCATTTTCATTGCCGATGCGCAGGATTGTTTCGATGTCTTGGAAGGTGTTTTTGAAGACAAGGTCGCGAGAGTTTTCTAGGTTTTCGCGTTCCCATGTATGGGTGAAGTGATCAAAGCGCTCCAGCATAGGATAAAGCCCAAAATTCATCGACCCCATATTCAAGGACGCCACTTCTGGTTGAAAGGTTGTGGCCGGCTGCATCCGTTCTGCCACCCTCATATGCGGACTGCCTCCGGTGGTGATGTTGATGACGGCATCTGTCGCTTGTTTTATCCGCGGCAGAAATTGTTCAAAAACGCGGGGGTCTTGGCTAGGTTTCCCTGTGTCAGGATCGCGCGCATGCAGATGTAAAATGGAAGCGCCCGCTTCGGCGGCTGCAATCGCAGCGGCCGTGATTTCATCTGGTGTTACCGGCAGATAAGGTGACATGCTGGGGGTGTGGATCGCACCGGTCACGGCGCAGGTGATAATTACATTGCGGTTGGGTTTGCTCATTTTAGCGATCCTGCTTTTGTTTATGCGCGGCCAGCGCGGCCAAGCGCGCATCACGCCAATACTGGCGCTGATTCAGATCTTTTATATCCAGCGCAGCGCGTCTTTCCCGCGTTATTTTATCAATAGCCGCTTTGCTCCAATCAGGGTTAGCCAGCGGCGGCTCTGCCATCGCGCGATACATCGCGCCGTAACGGGCCGCGTAATCAGCCAACCCGCCGGGTGCGTTTAAATCGATGGTTTCAAATGGCCCCATAAAGGACCAGCGCATGCCCAAACCATCGCGGATTGTTTTATCGATATCTTCAGCTGAGGCGATCCCGGCCTGCGAGAGGCGCAACGCTTCATTGAGCAAGGCGCCTTGCAGACGGTTGAGCACAAAGCCTGGTATTTCTTTATGCAACGTAATGGGAGTCTGGCCGATAGATATCATAATTTGATGGACGGTTTTAATAATATTCGGATCGGTCCACTCGGCAGAAGAAATTTCGACAAGTGGAACCAGATGGGGTGGATTTACTGGATGCGCAACCAAAGCGCGATGTCGTCCGGAAAGATCTGCCGTAAATTGTGAGGCCATCAGGCCTGAGCTTGAGCTGGCCAATATCGCCTCTGGAGAAGCGATTTTATCCAGTTCTCTAAAGATCTTGCATTTTTCATCTAAATTTTCAGGACCGCATTCCTGAATATAGTCAGCGCCTTGAACGGCCGCTTGGAGCTCGGCTACGCAGTGAATATGCGATTGAATTTCGCTCGTGTCTGAGCACAGATGATGGGCTTCAAGCAAATTAAGTTGCGCTTCTATGCTGTCTTGCGCTGCAAGACGCGCCTGCTGGTGAGGTTCGTATAAACTTACGCGCCACCCGGCTCGAGCAAATACAATTGCCCATCCGCAGCCAATCAGCCCCGCCCCGATAATCGCTACTGTTTTCGACATATTTTCTGGGTTTGTTGAGACCTGCTCAGAGTTTTGCATGTAACTGATCCCGCTGGGGTTAAAGGAAGGTATCATCATGTACCCGCGTTTCAGCCCCAGACCAGGGGCTGATTTCAAGCGAATATGTCTTTGATAAGCGCTTTTGGCAATCTTGTTTTCTGCGCGGCCTTGCAGATCCAGTTTTCGCCGTGACTGTCAGCCGCGTTGGGTGATAAGCGGCTGAGAGCAAAGCTTGTTTTGTCGATCATCAGGGTAACGCGTGTGCAGAGGGCTATGAAACCTCAACAAGCGCAACCCTTCAAATCGCAAGGTCATTGAAACTTTTGGATATTCTGCGTAAGCCAAGCAACGGGATATTTGGCATGTTGCCGGATTTTGTTCACAAAATAGGCTTTTAGAGATGTCTCTTCTTTTCTCTGTTTTAGAAGTTGTGGCGCCGGTTTTCATTCTGGCGGCTATAGGTTTTTTATGGGTGAAGCTGGGGTTTGAGTATCGGGTGCAGTTTGTTACCCGCCTGTCTATGAGTTTGGGTGTGCCTTGTTTAATTTTTACCGCGCTGATGCAAACGAAAATTGACGCTGGGTTTTTGCAGATCACCGTGTTTGCAAGTATTCTGGCCTACGCATTGGTAACATTGGTGGGTTTTGCTTTGGTCAAGTTGGCGGGCTTGGATCTGCGCACCTATTTGGGACCATTAATTTTTGGAAATACTGGGAATGTGGGCCTTCCGTTGGCATTTTTTGCTTTTGGCGATGAAGGGTTTGGCTATGCTGTTGTGATCTTTGCGATTATGGGCATGTATTCTTTCACGGCAGGAATTTGGATCGTGTCCGGGGGCGGCTCATTCTTTAAAATCGTAAAAGAGCCCATCGTTTCGGCCACGTTTTTAGGTGCGCTGTTTTTATGGCAGGGCTGGCAGACGCCGCCGTTTTTGACCAACACTCTTGAATTGATCGGGCAAATGGCGATTCCATTAATGCTGATTACGCTTGGGGTGGCGGTGGCCCGCCTAACGCCGGGGCGGGTTTCAAAGGTGGCGTGGTTGGCGCTTATCAAATATGCCGGATGTTTGATCTGTGCCTGTGCGGCGGGATGGTGGTTTAATCTACCTGATATTGCCTTTGCCGTTTTGGTGCTGCAAGTCACAACGCCAGTCGCTGTAACATCTTATATGCTGGCAGAGAAATACGGTGCTGATGCGCAAGCGGTTGCTGGATTGGTGGTTATCTCAACCTTGTTCTCGGTAGCTCTGATCCCGATCACTTTGGCCGTTTTGATCGCTTAAGCGCATAGAGAGATTTTTCGACCTGCCAATAATGAAGTTCTGCTGCTTCGGTAAATTTGCCCTCCAGCGCGGCTGCCATCCTCAAAAAACGCAGGGGTTTCGTTTTTGCTAGACAAAATTGGAACTTGGACGCGATAGTTTGTGCAACTAGGTTAAAAAAAGGAACGACATATGTTTATGTACGAAGCCTTGCTGCGCCGCGCAAAAAACCAATCTCCTATTCGCGTTGGTCTTATTGGCGCGGGAAAGTTTGGCTCTATGTTTTTGGCGCAAGTGCCCAGTACACCGGGCCTTGAGGTGGTGGCAATTGCGGATCTATTCCCGGATCAAGCAAAAGCAACTTGCGCTTCAATCGGTTGGTCACAGGAGTTAATCGCCCAAACAATTTTCTCACAGGACGCGGTTGAAATCATGCAAAGCGTCGAGCTGGATGTGATCGTTGAAGCCACTGGAGATCCGATTGCGGGGATCACGCATGCGCGCCATGCGATTGCAAACCGTCGTCATATTGTTATGGTAAATGTGGAAGCCGATGTGCTTGCGGGAAGTTTTTTAGCGCAAGAAGCCGAAGAGGCGGGGGTTGTTTATTCGATGGCCTATGGCGATCAGCCTGCGCTGACTTGCGAATTGGTGGATTGGGCCAGATCTAGCGGGTTTCGTGTGATTGCGGCGGGCAAGGGCACCAAATATTTACCCTCTTATCATATGTCTACACCAGATACCGTGTGGGAGCATTATGGATTAACGCCCAGCCAGGCAGAAGCGGCGGGTATGAACAGCAAGATGTTCAACTCCTTTTTAGATGGAACCAAATCCGCATTGGAAATGGCGGCGATTTCAAATGCCACCGGATTGATGGCACCCAGTCAGGGCTTGGCCTTTCCACCTGCGGGTATGGATGATTTGGCGCATGTGCTGCGACCGCGCGCTGAAGGCGGGCAATTGGAGGTAAGCGGGCAGGTTGAAGTGGTGTCCTCTGTTGAACGGGATGGCAGGCCCGTGTTTCGAGATTTGCGCTGGGGTGTTTACGTTGTGCTAGAAGCCCCGACCGAATATGCCGCCGCATGTTTTCGCCAATATGGCATGAATACAGACGAGTCGGGCCGCTATTCGGCGATGTATAAGCCCTTTCATTTAATTGGTTTAGAGTTAAATATTTCGATCCTGTCCGCGGCTCTGCTCAATAGCCCAACGGGCAGAACCAAGGGGTTTCATGCCGATGTGGTGGCGGTGGCCAAGCGTGACCTCAGCGCCGGTGAGAGGCTGGATGGCGAGGGCGGTTATACCGTTTGGGGTAAATTATTGCCCGCGCGCACATCGCTCGAGATGGGTGCGCTTCCAATTGGCTTGGCGCATAATGTAAATCTCAAAACCAATATTGCCGCCGGCGCGTGTCTTCGTTGGGACGATATCGATATTGACGCCCGCCTCGAGGCTGTGCAAATCCGCAAGCAAATGCAACCAACCCGCGCGGATCATGCAAGCTAGGTTTAAAGAATTGTCAGCTCACCCTGCAGCAAACCAACCCGTTTTAAAAAGCCTTTGCTGCCAAGACGAGAGACTGCTTTTTGATATAAAAAATCTTCGTTTGTTTTGTTAAAGCGATCATTACTTAACACCATATAGTCATTGCGATCGGCAAATCGGATCAGCAACGCATCTGCCTTATGGCCTTTTTTCGAAACGGTGAGCATATGACGGTCCACATCCAGCAAGCGGCTTACGGCCATTGGAACAGTTTCATTAGGTTGTAGTAAGTCGTTTTCTTTCAAAGTGCGGTAAACGCTATGGTCAAAGAAAAGATGCAGGGTGAACCCGTCTTGACGCAATTCATCGGTAAAGCGCTTCAACGTGATCAAATCCCATTTAGCAAGGCCCAAAAGGTTATTCCCATCTATCGCCAGATTGGTGACAGGAGTGGAAGAAGCTCTCGGGGCGGATGGCGGCTCAACTTCTAAACCTTGACGGATTTTTCGATAACCCCGATGCATGAGAAAAAAGGAAAATGCATAGACTACTAAGACCACAATTTTATCTGGATCGGTATATAAAAGCAGGCATAAAGAAATGGTTACAGTGCCCCAAAGCGCATTTTCACCAAAGTAGAACCCGAAACCGATCAGAGCCAAGCTGATGATAAGAGGGTAATTGTAAATTACAACGTCCAGCCAGTTCATGAATTGACCAAATTTCCTTTTCACTGCGTGCCCTCACCATTTCAGCCGGGCCCAAGGTTGTAAATTGGCAAATTGCTTTTTACCTCTTCAATCGTTTTGAAAGCGAATTTAAATCGCTTGCGGCGAAAGCCTCTGGCCCCGCTCAGAGATATAAGAAAAACTGGTTTGTGCAGGCTGCCGTAAGCTTTGCGCGCGTTTGAGGCTCAAATTTATGACCATGCACTCTTATTACATGCAACAAGGGGGCCAGCGGGCACAGATGGAGCCTGCCAAAGCGAAAGCCTGCTTTTTCAGGCTGCGGGCGCTGGAAATGAAGAGGCACCATCAGCGCATCATCACATGGCAAAGCTTTTTTGAAGGCTCACCTGGGATAAAGGCGTGATCACGCCTAGCTTACCCTTTAGGCAACCGCTTTGAGAGAGGGTTTTGCAGTCAGGCCTAGGGCAAGGCAAATATCGCGCGTGAGTTCAGGGCGGTTGAGCGTGTAAAAATGCAGCGTGTCAACGCCTTCCGAGCGTAAAGTATCGCAGAGCTCGGTACCGATCGCGGTGGATAATAAATCATGCCGGTCATCGCGTGTGGCGCGTTCAAAGGCCTCTTCTAACCATAGTGGCACGCTGACGCCGCATTTCTTTGCGAAGTTGCAGGTTTTTGCCCAGTTTTCGATGGGTAAAATGCCCGGAATTATAGGGGCGTCGATCCCAGATTTCACGCAGGCATCGCGAAAGCGCAGAAAGTCATCGGCTTCAAAGAAGAATTGCGTGATCGCCTCATCAGCGCCTGCTTCAAATTTGCGCTTCAACCAATCAAGATCGGCGGCTTGGCTCCTGCTTTCGGGGTGCCCCTGAGGATAGGCCGCAACTCTTATTTTAAAACCGCCCAGATTTTTTAGAGCCGCGATCATCTCGCAACTTGTTTGAAAGCCGAACGGGTGGGGGCGAAACGCGCCGCCATGATCAGGCGCCGGATCACCTCGCAGAGCAACGATATCTTTCAGCCCCTTTGCCGCAAGATTCTTTACCAAATCCAATGTGCTTTCAGCGCTCATATCCACGCAGGTTAAATGCGCGGCCACTGTCAGATCTTTATGTTCTAAAAGCGTTTCCACCAGATCCTGCGTCAGGGCGCGCGGTTTATTCCCGGTTCCATAGGTGATTGAGATAAATTTTGGTTGAAACCCTTCCAGCGCGTTGATCGTGTTCCAAAGGCGAAACGAGTCATTCAAAGAGGCTGGGGGAAAAAATTCAAATGATATTTCAGGGGTGTTCATACGGGTTCCTTCTTGCTTGCAAGTTTCATCAACGATCTTTAAACTTGAATCAAGTTCATAAAATTCAATAATATTATGAGTTCTATATGAAAATGCACATTGAATTCCGCCATTTAAGAACGATAAAGGCAATTGAAGAGGCTGGTGGTTTGGCCAAAGCAGCGGATATGTTGCATATAACCCAATCTGCTCTAAGCCATCAGATCAAAGGTTTGGAAGATCAGGCCGGGGTCGAATTATTCGTGCGGCGCTCAAAACCGATGCGTCTATCCGCAGCGGGGCAACGCTTGTTGCGTACTGCCGAAAAGATTTTACCGGAGATCGACGCCTTGCAGGCGGAATTTGCCAGCTTGCGGGGCGGGCGCGCGGGGCGGTTGCATATTGCGATTGAATGCCATGCCTGTTTTGAATGGCTGTTTCCGGTCTTAGAGTCTTTTCGGAAAAATTGGGGCGATGTCGATGTTGATATTCGGCCCGGCTTGGCATTTGATGCCTTGCCTGGGCTGCAAAAAGAAGACGTTGATCTTGTTGTGTCGTCCGATCCCGATGACCTGCCGGGAATAGAATTTGTTCCCTTATTTGATTACGCGCCGGTCTTTGTGGCGGCAAAATCGCATCCTTTGGCAAAAAAACCTTTTATTGAGGCGAAGGATTTTGCCGAGCAAACCTTGATCACCTATCCTGTTGAACGCAGCCGCCTGGATCTGTTCAGTCAATTATTAATCCCTGCCAAAGTCGAACCTAAAGCTATTCGACAGGCAGAGTTGACAGCGGTTATTCTTTTGCTGGTCGCGTCAAATCGTGGGGTTGCGGTTTTGCCTGATTGGGTGGTGCGCGAGGTCCAATATAATTCGGATTATGTCACGCGGCCGCTCACCGAAAGCGGCTTAACCCGTCGCCTTTACGCAGCCGTGCGCACGCCCGATTTGCAAAAGCCTTTCTTCGCCGACCTTATTGAGTTGGCCGGAAAAGAAGCGCGGCGGCTTCAAAGCACCTAAACCCGCATAAGAACGGGGCTTGGCGTTTGGCTTATAAAGGCTTCAACTCTGACGCCATTTGGCGTCCGTCACGTCCTTCTTGCAGTTCAAAGCTGATCTTTTGATTGTCAGCCAATCCGGTTAAGCCCGATTGCTCCAAAGCAGAAATATGAACGAAAACGTCTTTTCCGCCGTCGTCAGGTGCAATAAAGCCGTAGCCTTTTGTTGTATTAAACCATTTCACGGTACCATTCGGCATGCCCCGTGTCTCCTTCTATAGTTTGCCCCTCTGCAGGGGTGTTCGTCCCGCCAGATTGGCGGCTTCCTAAGCGGCAACGGTTTCTGTGTCGCTTCAAGACATAATAAATTGGAACCGAGCGGCTTTAAAAATCAAGAAAAACCTGTTCATTTATGAAAACTTCTGCAAAATTTCGCTAAAAAAGGCGTTGAAATGAGAATATTCGGTTTAAAAAACTGCGATACCTGCCGAAAAGCCGTTAAGTTATTGGATGGCTATAGATTTTTTGATGTGCGTATTGATTTGATTCCTGACCAAATTCTAGACGCTGCTTTGCAAGAATTTGGCGATGATTTGGTCAATAAAAAATCTACAACATGGCGCAATTTATCGCCGGATGAGCGGGCGATGCCACCGCGCGACTTATTGCGCCTTCATCCCGCAGTGATGAAGCGCCCCCTTATTGAGACACAAGAGCAGAAGCTTTACCTCAGTTGGAGCGCGAAAACGCAAGCTGCGCTGCTTTAAACCCTGCGCGAGGTAAGCCACTGGTCAATTGAAAGTACTCCGCCTCCGTGTTTGACGAGATAGACTAACACAAACAGCCAAAACAGCCTTTGGTCCATAATCACAGAAGACGAGCTGCGATCAAACCATTTGCCTAAAGTGGTTGGATCCTCAAGCACCCCGTGACCAAATAGATCGGTTGCGGTTTGTACGGCTATGAAGACAATCATGTCCAATGCCGCATATCGGGTGAGCAGGCCGATTGCAATCATCAATGGAATGAGGAATTCTGCCAGAACACCCATCAAAACGACGAGGTAATGAAACAGGCCAAAGCGGCTAGGATCATAGCCAAAGGCTTCCATTTGTTTGGGAAAAATTTGAATATATGCGCCGGCTGATGGGTGGAACACCCCCAGCAACCCCTCGCCGAGTTTGCTGAGGCCTGATGCCCAAAAATAAACCAACAGCACCGCCGCAAACGTAAATCTGGCCAATAAGCACAGATTGGGCATTTTGGCTGCCAGCCTACCGGCAAAAGAATTCATATTTTGAACAAGTTGGATCATAATGCTGCCTTAAATTTGATGTCGTGAATAGAGTTTGCATTTACAAGAAACTGCAGACCGGCCTTGGACGTAAACGCTGGGCTGCTGGCTTTTCCGATGTTGCATGCGGTTTGAAATGTATGACCTGCCGCCAATGCGCTCAGAAAGTTTATGAGTTCTTCTGGAATCGTCGTGATCTGGGGGTCAAACTCAGGTCGTGTAATCAGGATCGCGCTTGCGCTACTAAGTCGTTTTGGGTGCTGCGTTGATGCGCCTGACTGGGCTTTGCGATAAATCATGCCCAGCGGCCAATATGTTGGGATGATGAAACAGGCTGCGTCAAACTGAAAGCATGCAGTTAAAATATCTGCATCGTGGCGCTTAAGAAGGTTTTCCCAATGATATGGGGCGCAGTCGCGCGCATGATAAGACAATCTGATCTGCTGTTCGAGCCCGGCCAAATCAGGTAGGTATCCCAATTCAGAAAGGGCAGGTATCTTTTGTAAAAATTTCGAAAACCCCGCGCCATATTTATACAAAAGGGAGGAGCTTGGTTTTTCTTTATTGGCGTATAAGCGCGCCAATGAATAAAAATTCTTTGGGCCAAGAATGGTTCTTGTTTTTGGGAAATTGCTTTCCAAAGTGGTGATTAAGCCATGGGCTATGTTATTTCGGTAGATGTTCAACCCGTTGATAGTAGGGATGTGTTTGCCGGATTTTAAATGCACGGGGCAAGGCTGATCGGGGTTTAAACAAGCTGTAAAAAGCTCTTTTTGTGTCATTGATACTTGCATATTTGCTGTTCCAAAAGACAGGCAGCTTGCATCACCTCACCGTTTAGAACGGACCATTCAGGCACATTTGTATCCCATTCGATCAAGCTTGCTTTTGGCCCTGTACGTCTTAAAATATTTTCATAAAGTCTCCAAACTGGATCTGCTACTGGCGCAGCATGAGAATCGATCAACAAATCTCCACCCTGTTCCAAAGGATCTGTCGAATGCCCCGCCAAATGAATTTCACCAACGGTGGCGCAATTCAGCTCATTGAGATAGGCCTCAGCTGACATGTTTAGATTGTGGCATGAGATGAATATATTATTGACGTCTAACAAAAGCCCGCATCCGGTCTGCGCGACGACAGCATTTAAAAAGGCAGGTTCTGAATAAGTACTTTCTGAAAACTGCAAATAGCTTGATGGATTTTCAAGCAGCATCTGCCGCCCCAATGTGGCTTGAACATGATCAATATGTCCGATGACTTGCTTTAAGGTTTTCTCGGTATAAGGCAGCGGAAAAAGGTCGTTTAGAAAATTTCCTGCATGCGTTGACCATGCCAAATGTTCGGAAAAACTTGCTGGTTCCAACCAGTCGCATAAATGCTTGATGCGCGCCAAATGTTCCTTATCCAGCGGCGCCTCACCCCCTATTGATAAACCAATTGCATGCACCGAGATTGGCAGCTCAGCCCGTAAATGTTGCAACTGCGAGATAGGGCGTCCGCCTTCGCCCAAATAATTTTCAGCGTGAATTTCTATCCATCCAACAGGATGCGGGCCAGATAAAATATCGTTGAAATGTTGAGATTTAAACCCGACGCCGATGCTGGTGGGAAGTGAGTGTGCGATAAGATCTGGCATCGGCGTTCCTTGGTTCATCTTTGGAGATTGCTGGAAAGTCGGTCGAGCCCGTTAAGAGGGCAGATCGCGCTCTAAGGCTGTGAGAGATCCCATACGGGCTTGATCGGCTGCATCATTTGGCAGCTCGATTTCCAAACAGGTGCCTGCCTCCACCAAAGTCCAGGCATTGCCTTGATAATCCACGGTTGAGGTTCCTGCGCAGGTTGTGCCTGCGCCAGCGGCGCAATCATTTTGACCTGCAAGAGAAACGCCGTAGCATTTTTCTTTGCTACCAGAGGCGGTTGCCGCCGCGGGTGAGGTGAGGGCAACAGCAACTGCTCCGACCAAGATTTTTGTTTTAAGATGTTCTGACATAATGAAACTCCTGATACACGTTAACAGTCTCAATATTGGCAGCGTTCAAACAAAAAAGCACATCACGTCTCATCACATTATTGTGGTGAGACCGGGCCTCGTCTTCGCAAAGAGACCGGCTTGGCTGAAACGATTTTCAACCAATTTCTGTGTGGTTTTTAAGCGTTGCGAAGGAAAAGCGTTATCTTAAATCAGGCGCTACAGACTCTGTTTTCAGCGATTGTGCAATCTCATCTAACGGGGCGACGCTTGTTTGCGTTTCGCCAAGACGGCGAATTGAGACGGTTTGGTTTTCAACTTCTCTTTTTCCGCAGGCCAAAATAACAGGTACTTTTGCCACTGAATGTTCGCGCACTTTATAATTGATTTTTTCATTGCGCAGGTCGAGCTCGGCCCGAATTCCCAATCGAGTCAGCAAATCAACCACTTCGCGGCAATATTCATCCGCATCCGAAACGATTGCAGCTACCACAACTTGCCGCGGGGCCAACCAAAATGGCAGCTTGCCAGCGAAGTTTTCGATCAAAATACCGATGAAGCGTTCAAAAGAGCCCAAGCAAGCGCGGTGCAGCATCACGGGGCGATGTTTATCCCCATCTTCACCAATATAATTTGCATCAAGCCGTTCGGGTAAAACGAAATCCACCTGCAAAGTCCCGCATTGCCAATCACGCCCAATGGCATCGGTCAGCACGAATTCTAGTTTTGGGCCGTAAAATGCGCCTTCGCCCGGGTTAAGTTCAAACTCACAACCGGCCGCTTCGGTGGCCGATTTTAAAGCAGCCTCTGCGCGATCCCATACCGCATCACTGCCCGATCGTTGTTCGGGCCGATCCGAAAATTTAATGGCAAATTTTTCAAAACCCAAATCTTTATATACGTTTGAAAGAAAATTGATAAATTTCTTCGTTTCATATTCGATTTGATCTTCACGGCAGAAAATATGGGCATCATCTTGGGTAAAGCCGCGTACGCGCATGATGCCATGCAATGCGCCAGACGGCTCATAGCGGTTGCAGCTGCCAAATTCGGCCATGCGCAACGGCAAATCGCGGTAAGATTTCAAGCCCTGATTGTACACTTGTACGTGGCAGGGGCAGTTCATCGGTTTTAAAGCATTGATAGCTTTTTCGCGGGCATGGTCTTCATCAACTTCAACGATGAACATATGTTCTTGGTATTTTTCCCAATGGCCAGAGGCTTCCCATAATTTGCGGTCCACCACTTGGGGGGTATTGACTTCGACATAGCCGTCCCGCGTTTGTTGACGGCGCATATAATCTTGGATCGTGGTGTATATTTTCCAGCCATTGGGATGCCAAAAAATTTGTCCAGGGGCTTCTTCTTGCATGTGAAACAGGGCCATTTCGCGGCCTAATTTTCGATGGTCGCGCTTTGCGGCTTCTTCTAGCATATGCAGATGAGCTTTTAGCTGCTCTTTATTCAAAAATGCCACGCCGTAAATTCGCTGCAACATGGCACGATTGCTATCGCCGCGCCAATAAGCGCCGGCCACCGACATCAGCTTAAACGCGTCGGCCGGCACTTGTCCTGTATGTTGTAAATGTGGCCCACGGCACAGATCCTGCCAATCGCCATGCCAATACATGCGCAGAGGCTCTGTACCCGGGATCGCCTCAATCAGTTCAACTTTATAGGGTTCATCCGAATCGCTATAGTGCTGCACGGCTTTGTCGCGCGACCAGATTTCTGTGCGAACCGATTCGCGTTTATTGATGATGGCTTTCATAGTTTTTTCAATCAAACCAAGATCTTCTGGGGTAAATGGCTCGGTACGGTCAAAATCGTAATACCAGCCGTTTTCAATCACTGGGCCGATTGTCACTTTTACGTCGGGCCAAATCTCTTGCACGGCGCGGGCCATGATATGCGCCAGATCATGGCGCACCAGCTCCAGCGCAGGCGCCGCGTCTTTCATCGTGTTGATAGCGATTGCGGCGTCGTTTTCGATGGGCCATTGCAGATCCCAATGCGCTTCGTCTAGGGTTGCGCTGATAGCTTTTTTGCCCAGCGATGTCGCAATATCATTGGCTACTTCGGCTGCGGTTATCCCGGCCGCATAGCTGCGCTTGCTATTATCTGGAAGGGTGAGGGTAATTTGGGACATCCGATGCCTCCTCGTCATTTTGGCGCCGACCACGCGCCCGGTTGCGGGTATGGGCTGTTGTGGCGCGTCTTGCGTTCATCGTCAAGCAAGCTTTTGCTAATTTTAAAAGCTCTGGCTTGACCAAACAGGGGATGCCCTGTCACAACAAAAGCCAATCTTAGACGATAAGGATTTATGATGCCCGCTTTTTACACCACACCCCAGGCGCGCCGGCTTGCCTATCACAAAACCGCAGGCGCCTCGCCAAATTTGGTATTTTTGGGGGGATTTAAATCGGATATGCAGGGCTCGAAAGCGGTTTTCCTTGAAAGTTGGGCGCAACAGCGCGGCTTTGCTTATCTGCGTTTTGATTATTCTGGTCATGGCGAGTCCTCAGGCGTGTTTACCGATGGATCTATTGGGAGTTGGGCGCAGGATGCAGAGTCTATCATTAACGAAAAAACGCAGGGTCCTATCGTGCTGGTCGGCTCCTCGATGGGGGGGTGGATTGCGCTGCTTTTGGCGCAGCGGTTGGCAGGTCGTGTTGCGGGTTTGATGACAATCGCAGCTGCGCCTGATTTTACCGAAGACAGCATGTGGCCGAGTTTTTCGGCTGAACAAAAAGCCGAAGTTTTGGAAAAAGGTCTTACCTTATTGCCGTCTGATTATGGCGAGGCTTATCCAATCACTCGACATTTGATCGAAGAGGCCCGCGACCATCTGGTGATGCGGGCAAGTCTCTCCCTGCCGTTTCCGGTGATTTGCTTGCAAGGTACACAAGATCGTAGCGTAACCCGCCAAACCGCCCTCAATTTGCTGGATCATATTGAAAGCCCGGATGCGTCACTAACTTTTTTGGCGGGGCAAGATCATTCCTTTTCAACTGCCGAATGCTTGGCTGTAATTGATCAGAATTTGACCGTCTTATTTGAAAAATTAACCAAATGTATGGGGCAGCCATAAATGACACTTTTTTTCATTTTGATAACAAGTGCTCTGGGCGTCTTGGCGGTGGGTTTGGTTTATTGGGGCCCCCGTGAACCCGCAGATTTAAGTTTGCCAATGCCGAAACCGATTGGCGATGATCTCGATCATTATTTGCAAGATGCAGAGCGCGCGTATTCCGATATTAAACCCTCCCTAGAAAAACGCATCATTTGGGCAAATGACGGCAAAGAAAAAACGCCGCTATCTGTGGTGTATTTGCACGGGTTTTCGGCAGCATCTGAAGAAATTAGGCCCGTACCCGATTTGGTCGCAAACGCTTTGGACAGCAATTTGTTTTTTACCCGCCTGCAAGGGCATGGGCGCGAAGATAAAGCTCTGGCAGAGGGGACGGTTGCGGGTTGGATGGCGGATTTACAAGAGGCGATTTTAATTGGTGAGCGCTTGGGCGAGCGGGTTTTACTTATCTCGACCTCGACAGGGGGCACTTTGGCGGCGGCGGCGGCTCTAAATTCGAAGCTGTCCCACAAGCTTGCAGGCTCGGTGTTTGTATCGCCCAATTTTGGTATCCTAGATTTTCGCGCACGGTTCTTAACTTGGCCGTTGGCGCGCTATTGGTTGCCGGTTTTTGCGGGCAAAACGCGCCGATTTGACGCCCGAAATGCGGCGCATGCCGCGACGTGCAGCCTTGTTTATCCATCCGTGGCGGTTCTGCCCGTCGGTGCCTTGGTCAAACGGGTCATGCAATTGGATTTTGCAGGCGCAAAAATTCCCAGCTTATTTTTATATTCTTTAAAAGATCAGGTGGTACAGGCTGATAAAATCTTACAGGTTATGCATGCTTGGGGCGGCCAAAGCACAGGGCAGGAAATTCACTTGGGCCAAGAGGATGATGAAAGCTTTCACGTGCTTGCCGGGCATGTGTTATCGCCTAGCCAAACCAAGCCCGTTGCCGATATCATCATCAATTGGGCCAAAGGTCTTTAAAACGGGGCCCAATTACCCATCTTTGTATCTTAAATAATAGGTCAACGGCACCTGCTTAGCGAAAATAAGCGTTATTTTTACCGGAGCAGTCTTTCGATTTCAGACGTGACCTTTCGCCCGCTGGGGCGCGCAACTGAGCCAAAACTCTTTACGATCTGGCCATTTTGATCGATCAACAATTTGTTGAAATTCCAAGACGGCGTGAAGCCAGCCGAGCGTTTCACCCATTTGAAAAACGGATGTGCATTTGGCCCTTTTACCTTGGTGATACCGGTCATGGGCATCGTGGTGCTATAACCAAGCTCGCAAAACTCTTTAACATCCGCGTTGCTACCCAATTCTTGGTTAAAATCATTCGAGGGCACAGCCAGCACCACCAGACCTTGGTCTTTATAGGTTTCGTGAAGCTTTTGCAGCCCGCTCAACTGACCAGTGAAACCACATCTGCTGGCCGTATTTACAACTAAAATTGGACGCCCTTTGTAATCCGATAAGGATAGCTCGCCCCCGTCAATATTTTCAAAGGTAAAGTCAAGGGCGGTGGCGGTACTGGCGGTCATCATCATTGCAAATAAAATCCACAGGCGCATCTGAGCTCTTTCGATCAGTCAATTAACTCCTACTCAGAAAGGTAGATCGATCGGTGAAAATACAAGAGCAAAATTTAAGCAGGTTGCTGTTGCCTCGGGTTTGAGTTGACTTGACCAACGGCTTCAGACCGCTGCGCGATATCCTTGTTAGGGAGTTTCCATCGCTTCAAGCTCATCAATCATCGAAGAGATCATCGTCAATCCTTGCTGCCAAAATTTTGGATCGCTGGCGTCTAAACCAAATGGGGCCAATAGATCTTTGTGATGTTGGGAGCCGCCGGCCTTTAACATATCGAAATATTTATCCTGAAAGCCATCAGGAGACGCTTCATAAACGGCGTAAAGCGCGTTGACCAAACCATCGCCGAACGCATAGGCGTAAACGTAAAATGGCGAATGTACGAAATGCGGGATATAGGCCCAAAAGGTTTCATAGCCGTCCATAAATTCGAAGGCTGGCCCAAGGCTTTCGCCCTGAACGCTCATCCAAAGCGCGTTGATATCATCGGGCGTAAGCTCGCCGGCTTTTCGTGCCTGGTGCAATTTGCACTCAAAATCATAAAAGGCGATTTGCCGGATAACCGTGTTGATCATATCTTCCACTTTTCCGGCTAATAATACTTTGCGTTCATTTTGATCTTTAGCGTTTTCCAGCATCTTCTTGAAGGTAAGCATTTCGCCAAACACGGATGCCGTTTCTGCAAGGGTTAAAGGTGTAGAGGAAAGCATTTCGCCTTGCTTTGCAGCCAGAACTTGATGAACGCCATGCCCCAATTCATGCGCCAAAGTCATCACATCGCGCGGTTTTCCCAAATAATTCAGCATCACATAGGGATGCACATCGGTCACGGTGGGATGCGCGAAGGCACCGGGGGCTTTACCGGGTTTAACCGGCGCGTCTATCCACCCTTTGGTGAAAAACGGTTCAGCCAAATCCGCCAAACGCGGATCAAAGCTTGCATAGGCGTTCATCACCGTCTCGCGGGCCTCCGGCCAATCTACCAAACGATCGGTTTCCAGCGGAAGAGGTGCGTTTCGATCCCACACTTGCATTTTATCCAGCCCCAGCCATTTGCGCTTGAGCTCATAATAACGATGGCTGAGTTGCGGGTAGGCGCTTACAACAGCGTTTCGCAACGCTTCAACCACTTCCGGTTCGACATGGTTGGATAAATGCCGACCGGTTTGTGGGCTGGGCATGCCGCGCCAGCGGTCTAAGATCTCTTTTTCTTTGGCTTGCGTGTTGTGCACGCGCGCGAAGGTTTTGATGTTGTCTTGAAACACGTCGGCCAAAGCATGTGCCGCGGCTTGGCGGTTGTCTCGGTTTTGATCGGTTAAGAAATTTAAAGTGCCCTCGATATTATGCGTTTCGCCTGCCACGTCGAAAGACAATCCTGCGATTGTTTCATCAAATAGTTTTTCCCACGCATCTCCAACGACACCAAGATCATGCAGAAAATTCTCTAACTCATCAGACAGCTGGTAGGGCTTCATCGCCCGGATTTTGTCAAACACCGGTTTATATCGGGCTAATTGAGTGCTCTGCGCAAATAGCGTGTCTAAATGGCCCTCTTCAAGCCGATTGATCTCGAGGGTGAAAAACACCAAAGGCGTGGTGAAATTAGTGATTTTTTCCTGCGCATCCGACATAAATTTGGCGCGGTTGCTATCGGTGGTCATTTGATAATAGCGCAGCCCCGCGAAGGACATGATGCGCCCCGCGATGGCGCTGATTTTCTCGTTTCGGTGGATACAGTTGAGCAGTTGATCGGCGGTTAATGTGGCCAGATTATTTTGATAATCCTGTGCGAATTTTGCACATTCTCCTTCGAGCCATTGCAAGTCGCTGTTCAATTGCGGTGCGTCTTCGGCCTCATAAAGATCACTTAAGTCCCATTCCGGCAGATTGCCAAGGTTTTTTTCTCCATGAGATGTGTTTGCATCGCCTGGGGCAATAATGGGAAAATACATGAAAAGACCTTTTGTTGTTCAGTTAAAGAGATAAGCCGCTGGGTTTTGAGTTACAAGGGCCTGTTGCGCGCTCGCGCTCACCGGCAGTTTTGGCAAGCTGCTAAGCAGATCAATCGGCGAAGCCGTAAAGTTTCTTGGGGTTCTCAATCAAAATTTGATCGCGCGTTTTTTCATCGCTGACCACGCGATAAAACGCATCCATCAAAGACCCCGCATCGGGCATTTCAGCGCCGTTGAGCATGATATGGGGCCAATCTGATCCCCATAGGCAGCGCTCTGGATTGGCGCGCACGAGCCTTGAAACAATTTCATCCGTGTCAAAATACGGGGCATTTGCCAGCCGGTAGAGGCCTGACAATTTGATCCAAACCTTGCCGCTATCCAACATTTGATACAGCGCCTCAAGCCCGGCATTGCCTGTTCCAAGCGTTAAGTCGGGCCATCCGATGTGATCAAAACACACAGGCACAGGCAGGTTTTGCAGGTCAGTTTGTAATTCGTTCATGTGCAGATGGGCATGCATAAGCATTTGAATATGCAAACCCCGATCGGCCAGTTTCGGCGCCATTGCTTTGGCGCCTTGCCAGCTTAAAACACCCCCATGGACGTAATTCAGCCGCACGCCAGCCATGTTCCACGCTACGAATTGGTCAAGATCGGCTTCTGAAGCCTGATCGGGAAGCAAACCAATGCCTCGAAACCCTGCCCCCATTTCGCGCAGGGCCGCCACGGTCACGCTATTATCTGTGCCGTAAAAAATTGAATGCACGATAACCCCGCGGGTGCAGCCCAAATTTTCAAGATGACGACGATACAGCCTGATCCACTCTTGAAATGTATGACCGCTCGGGGGGTCTTCTGCGCGGCCCTCATAGAGCGGAAATTCGTTTGCTGCGGCGAGAAGATGCACATGCGTGTCGCAACTGCCTGGTCGTGCCTTTTTATGGGGGGGGCGCGCCAAGGCTGGGGCGGGCGCGGTTGGTTTAGGGCTGGACATGAAGCATTTCCTTTAAGTCGGCCAAGGTATTTGCATCCTCTGGTTTTTTATCGCTGCGCCAGCGTGCCATACGCGGAAAGCGCAGTGCAATACCTGATTTATGGCGCGTGCTTTCTTGGATGCCTTCAAAGGCTATTTCAAAAACATGCTGCGGTGTGACCTGGCGCACGGGGCCAAACCTTTGCAGCGTATTTTTGCGCACCCAGGCGGTAATTTTACGAAATTCGGCATCGCTCAGCCCCGAATAGGCTTTGGTGAAGGGCACGAGCGTCGGGCCATCCCATACAGCAAAGGTGAAATCAGTATAGAGGTTGGCCCGCCGCCCATGTCCGGCTTGAGCATAGATCATCACGCCGTCAATGGTGCGCGGATCTAGCTTCCATTTCCACCAATACCCCTTTTTGCGCCCCGCGATATAGGGGCTCTGGCGTGATTTTATCATCAAACCTTCCGCCAGCGTAGATCGCGCGGCGGCCCGATATTCTGCCAAGTCCTCCCAGCTTTTAGCTGGAAGTGCGCGTGAAGGGATGATCACATCCTTCGTATCATGCTTTTGCAAAAGCGCCTCCAAGGCGGAGCGACGCTGCGCGAAGGGTTGCGCGCGTATATCGGTGCCTTTCTCCTCGAGCAGGTCATAGGCTAACAGCCGTATTGGCGCAGATTTGAGCAGGCTCGACGGCACTGTTTTGCGCCCAAGGCGTTTTTGTAAATAATTAAAGGGCAGGGGTTTGTCATCTGCCCAAGCCAGTAATTCGCCATCGATCACGGTGCCATGTGGTAATTGTTCGGCCAAAGGGGCCAGCTCGGGAAACTGATTGTTCACCATCTCTTCACCCCGCGACCAGATGAAACAGGTTTTTTCGCGCACCACCACTTGGGCGCGTATGCCATCCCATTTCCATTCGGCAGACCACGCGCTGATGTCGCCCAGTTTTGTGGGCTCTGTATCTAAGGCGTGTGCAAGACAAAACGGATAGGGACGCGATAGATTTATACGGGCGTTTTGCGCAAGAATAAGATCTTCCCAACTGGTCGTTTGTGGATCCCACTGACCCATTAATTTATGAGCGAGATCGGCGGCATCCTGCCCGGTTGCTTGGGCCAAAGCCCGCGTCATCAACTTTTGACTGACGCCGATGCGAAAGCCGCCCGTGATTAATTTATTGAACACAAAACGCTCATACCCGTCGCATTCTGTCCAAGCTGAAAGCATGAAGCCTTTGCGTGTCGCCAGATCCTGACCTTTTAAATTGAGAAGGGCTTGGATCCATTGCTGAAGCGTGCGCGTTGATTTGTACTGCGCAGGCGGCAGTAAAAGCGAAATGGTTTCGGCCAAATCACCCACAATGTGATAGGTGTTTTCCAACAGCCATAGCGGCAACTCGGCCGCTTCGGCCGCCCAAATACGCATTTCGGTGGTGGTGACGCTGCGCGCGGGCCTGCGGCCAGAAAATAGCGCAATGCACCAGACGCGATCTTCTGGCGCGGCGCTTTTAAAATATTCAGATAGCGCCGCAAGCTTCGCGTTGGTTTGACTGGCTTCATCCAGTGTTTTGATCAGCTGCGCAAAGGCTTTCATTCGGCGCTCTCTTCCTCAGGCAGCTCAGCTTCATCCCCCGTAAAATCGGTTTTTACAATGGATGAATTATAGCCCTGATCGTTCAACCAGTTGTTGAATATATCAGTGTAACCATGCGTAACATATATGTTTTCTGCGCCAGTTTCTTTGATAACAGCGTTTAAAGCCGGCCAGTCCGCATGATCGGATAAAACAAAGCCCCGATCAAAACCACGCCGCCGCCGAATACCGCGCAGCGCCATCCAACCGCTGACGAAACCTGTTGAAGTTTCGCCAAAGCGTTTGGCCCAGGCGCTGCCAAATACCGAAGGAGGCGCCAAAATTAGCGCACCGCGTTGGGCTTTGCGATCCGTATCTGGCATAATTTTTTGAGTTTTGGGAAGATCAAAACCCTGATCGCGCAAAATCTGATTGGTGGCTTCTGTGGCGCTATGCGTTAAGATTGGACCGATAGTGGCATCCAAGCCGCACAGCAACCGCTGCGCCTTGCCCAGACCGTAGGCGCCCAGAAGGCAGCATTTGCCGGCTTTGGCCGTTTCTGCCCACCAAGCGTTAATCTGATCAAATACGGTGTTTTGGGGTTGCCATTGAAACGCCGGAAGGCCAAAGGTACACTCGCTAATAAAACTATGACATTTCAATGGCTCAAAAGGTGTTGTTAACCCATCATTTTCGATTTTGTAATCGCCGGATACCACCCATGTTTCACCTGCAACCTCAATGCGAATTTGGGCAGAGCCAGGGATATGGCCGGCGGGGTGAAACGAGACCAGCGCATCTTTAATCTTTCTGGTTTCTCCATAGCGGATGGTTTCCAATACGGGATTGTTTAAGCGATGTGATATCACAGGGGCAGCAATATCAGTGCTGAGATATCTGTTATGCCCAGGGCGGGCGTGGTCGGCATGACCGTGGGTGAGAAGCGCACGATCCACGGGGCGCCACGGGTCAATGTAAAACTCTCCGGCGGGGCAATATATCCCACGATCCGTGAAACGAAGAAGTGCTGGTTTGCTCATCGCCCAAACATAGATCAAAGCTGGGCTGAGGCCACCCTTGCATCTGTAAGATCGCAGCGTACACTGCGCAACAAACACATGGGGTATACAATGTCACGCATATCGGATTTTCGGCGAAAAATGTTATCGGGAGCGCCTTTAGCGGGAACCTTCCTGAAAACACCACATTCCATCATGATTGAGATTTTGGCGCAGTCTGGATTAGACTTTTTATGTTTGGATGCCGAACATGCGCCATTTGATCGGGCCGCCATGGATCAATGTATTGCCGTTGCAACAGCGGTTGATTTCCCAATTTTGATTCGGGTGGGTGACGGCAGCGAGCGCGAAATTTTGCAGGCTTTAGATTATGGCGCGGTTGGTATTGTTGTGCCCCATGTTGACAGCGTTGAAAAAGCGCAGTCGATTGCCCGTATGGCGCGGTTCGGGCATCGCGGTCGGGGTTATGCCGGATCGACGCGCTGGGCCGGTTATGCCACGCAATCAATGCCCGATCTTTTGCGAAAGTCGCGTGATGAAACCGTTGTGATCGCTCAGGTGGAAGAGCCAGAGGCGGTTCTTGTTGCAAAGGATCTTGCCTCAATCGAGGGGATTGATGGTCTGTTTGTTGGGCCGGCTGATTTATCGGTTGGCTATGGTAAAACCGATCAAACCAGCGAAGAATTGCAAGCAGCATTGCGCAGCGTGGGCGAGGCAGCGCGCGCCGCGAACAAGGCCTATATGAGCTTTGTGGGCACTGTAGAGCAAGCTGCAGAATGGCACGAGAAATATGGCTTAACGGTGTTTTTTGTGGCTTCTGAGCATAATTGGTTGCGCGCTGGTGCTGCTGCGGTTGCCAAAGGCGTGCATAAGCTCAGTTAAAAGGTGTTAAAAGATGGCTTAGTTTAGGCTGCCCCGCGCACCATAGGGGGGCTGGCCGAATAGCGTTTGAACGCGTTGGGATCCCCTTACCCAAGCGCGCTGCCCAGCTGCATGGCGACGCCCATGTCACCATCAATAGTCAAACGTCCACTCATGAAGGCAGATGCAGGATCTAAATCACCCGCTAAAATGTCTTGAAACGTCTCTGTATTTGCCCGAAGCGTTACCTCTGCCTCTTCATCGCCAGCGCGCACGCCTGCAGCGTCGATCATAATGCACCCTTCGCCGTCGATATCGAATTTAGCAGAACCACCAAAAGAGGCCTCGCCCATTTTGTTTGTCAGCGCTGCGACAGCCTGTTCCAAGATTTCACTCATCACGATTCCCTTTTCCATTTTTACTAGAATAAAGTGATCCATCCACTATCTTAACCCTATGGAGAGTTTTCGAACAACAATCAAATGCCTAGTCGCCTCAGGTTTCATTTCAGTTTGTGCAACGCTTTGCTCTGCGGATAGATCGGATCAAATCAAGCTTTTGTACAATGAGCTGGCCACGTCCGACGCAGAAAAATTTGCCGCGATAGAGCGAGAAATAAAGTTACTTTGGTCGTTGTCCGGCTCGCCTGGCGTTGATTTTCTTTACAGGCGCGGCGAAAACAGTTTTCAAGCGCAGCGGTTCGATGTGGCGGCGCAACATTTTAGCGCCGTGATTGAAATGGCGCCAAAGTTTGCGTCAGGATGGCATGGGCGCGCCCGCGCCTATAAACAGCTTGGCTATTTCGGCCCCGCTATAGAAGATTTGCAAGCTGCCCTGAGGCTTGATGCCATGCATTATCCGTCTCTGGTGCTGCTGGGCGAAATTTTTGAATATTTTGAACGCCCTGATCTGGCATTTACCGCCTATTCAAAGGTTCTGACTATACATCCGTTTTTAGAAGACGTAAAAAGCGCCAGAGATCGCGTTGCATCGGCGACCGGCGAGAAGACGCTTTAATCCTAGAGGGTAAGATGCAGCAATCTGCGCGGGTGGTCGCCGTTCTAGG
>Ga0181587_10000626_pt1 | contig 28780 bp, 24 predicted proteins | sample 071ome_27_FD_132463 | JGI IMG/M metagenome (GOLD analysis project Ga0181587, IMG submission 132463) | Coastal salt marsh microbial communities from the Groves Creek Marsh, Skidaway Island, Georgia - 071409AT metaG (megahit assembly) | ecosystem: Environmental > Aquatic > Marine > Intertidal... | reverse complement strand
CGTACCGGTGGCTGGCACGGGGCATCCGAGGCAGGGGGCCATCCGGCTGAAGGTCAATGGCGAACCCCGGCAAAGTGGCCGGCTGGAGGATATGATCTGGCCGGTTCCGGAGATGCTGGCCGAACTGTCCTCGTACTTTGAGCTGCAGGCCGGTGACCTGGTCTTTACCGGAACGCCGGCCGGGGTCGGGCGCTTGCTGCCCGGAGACCGGGTGCAAGCCACCATTGATGGCCTGGGAAGCCTCGAATTCGAGATGGATGGATGACATGAGTGAATCAAGCAACCCGAACGCGGCAGCGGGCGCGCCCTGCGTCATCGCCGCCTTTTATCAGTTCGCTCAGCTCGATGACTTTTCAGAGATGCGTGAAGCCCTGCTCAAACGATGTGAGGGCCTGGGCCTGTTGGGCTCCATTTTGCTGGCGCGTGAAGGTATCAACGGAACGGTCGCGGGCCCCGGTCCGGCGATTGACGGTTTGCTGGAGTACCTGCGCGCCGACCCGCGCCTCGCCCAATTGCAGGACAAGCGGTCACAGGCCTCTGAGGCCCCTTTCTATCGCATGAAGGTGCGCCTGAAGAAAGAGATCGTCAGCCTTGGAGTCCCAGGTATCGACCCCCTGGCCGAGGTGGGAGAGTACATAGAACCTGAAGATTGGAATGCGCTGGTTTCCGGCCCCGGTGTCCGGTTGATAGACACCCGAAATGACTACGAGTATCACCTGGGCAGTTTTGAGGGCGCGGAAGACCCGGGTACGCGTTCTTTCCGAGAGTTTCCGGAGTGGGTCCGGCAGAACCTGGACCCGGACAGAGACGAGCATGTGGCGATGTTCTGCACGGGCGGTATCCGGTGCGAAAAGGCAACGGCGTTGCTCAAGCAGCAGGGCTTCAAGCATGTTTATCATTTGCGGGGCGGCATTCTCAACTACCTGGAAAAAATCGATTCCGAGCACAGCCTGTGGCGCGGTGACTGTTTTGTTTTCGACAATCGCGTGACCGTGGACCACCAACTCGGGCCCGGAGACTTCGAAGTCTGCCCGGCGTGTCGCATGCCGCTGACGCCTGAAGATCGTGACTCACCCCTGTTTGAGCAGCACGTTTCCTGCCCCCGCTGTTTCGATCGCCTGACGCCTGAAAAACGTGAAGGCCTGTTGGAACGCGCACGCCAGATCGCGCTGGCGGAGGGCAAGGGGCAACGGCATCTTGGCAGCCGTGCGGAGACGCCGCTAACATTAAGCGAAGACGATACGGAACTCGAATCATGATCTATCTGTCGAGCACGCAGGCAGCGAACGCGGCCAAGGCACCGGAAGAAGCATCCAGCCACGCGCAGCCGGTCCTGCTATCGGGGCCTGATGTCGAAGTGTGGCTGCCGGGATGGCTGAAGCCCTATTGGGATTTCCTGGCCACCTATCCGGTGGTGCTGCTGCCGGTGTTGGTGCTGCTGGCCTATGGCGTTGGGCGGGCGATCCAGGCGTTCTTCTCGCGCTTTGTCCATAAGCTGACCCGCCGGACACCCAGCGAATTCGACGATCAGCTGGTCGGGGAGCTGAACCACCCGATCATGCCCACGACGATCATCCTGGCACTGCTCATCGGCATCAACTACCTGACCCTGCCGGAGTTTCTGCAGAATCTGACCATCAGGCTGCTGTACATGATTCTCCTGATCATATGGACCGGGGCTGCCATGAAAGTGGCGCACATCATGTTGGAAATGCTGTCGGGCAACCGGTCGCGATTCCGTATCGTTCAGCAGCGCACCATTCCGGCCTTCGACATGGCGCTGAAAATCGTGGTGGTGGGCGCCTCGGCCTACCTGTTCATGCTGATCTGGGGAATCGACCCGACGGCATGGCTGGCATCGGCGGGTGTGATCGGTATCGCGGTCGGCTTCGCGGCTCGGGATACGCTGGCGAATTTCTTTTCCGGCATATTCATCATCGCAGACGCCCCCTACAAGATTGGCGATTACATTGTTCTCGATACGGGTGAGCGCGGCATGGTCAAGCAGCTTGGCATGCGCTCCACGCGGCTGCTGACGCGGGACGATATCGAGATCACCGTTCCCAACGCGGTGATGGGCAATGCCAAGATCATCAACGAAAGCGGCGGCCCCTGGGAAAAGGAACGCATTCGCCTGCCGATCGGCGTGGCCTATGGCAGTGATGTCGATGAAGTGGAAGCTTTGCTGGTGCGCATCGCCGGCGAGCACGCTGAAGTTATCCAGCAGCCGGCCCCCAGGGCGCGGATGCGCGCTTTCGGGCCCAGTTCACTGGATTTCGAGCTGCTGGCATGGATCGACCATCCCGAGCTCAGGGGACGGATTCTGCACGAACTGAACAAGGCCGTTTACAAGGGCCTGAACGAGGCTGGGGTGCAGATACCGTTCCCGCAATCGGACGTTTACATCCGCTCCATGCCCGGCAAGGACTGATCTGAAGCGAGATCAGCCGCGCAGGCGCCGAACAATTTCATTCACCGCGTCATCGAGCGCGATGTCTTCGTTTTCCGACGAGCTGCGCTCACGAAACTCGAGCATACCCGCGTCGAGGCCGCGATCGCCCACGACCAGGCGGCAGGGAATTCCGATCAGCTCCATATCGTTGAACATGACGCCGGGCCGCAGTGACCGGTCGTCGTAGAGCACGTCGATCCCGGCCGCGCGAAGCTCGTCATACAGCCGGTCGGATGCCTCGCGCACCCGGTGCGACTTTTTCGCGTTCATGGGCAGCAGCGCCAGCTCAAAGGGCGCGAGGGGGCGCGGCCAGCAGATGCCCTTGTCATCATGGTTTTGCTCGATGGCCGCCGCGACGATGCGGGAAACGCCGATGCCGTAGCAGCCCATGGGCATGACGTGTGATTTCCCGTCTTCACCCAGCACAACGGCATTCATGGACGCTGAGTACTTGGTGCCCAGTTGAAAAATATGTCCCACCTCGATGCCGCGCGCGAGTTGCAATTGCCCCCGGCCGTCCGGGCTTGGATCGCCTTCCTCGGCATTGCGGAGATCAGCCAGCCTGGGCAGCGGCAAGTCGCGGCCCCAGTTGATGCCGAACAGGTGCTTGCCATCGTCATTGGCGCCGGCCGCGAAATCAGAGGACACGGCCAGGGACTGATCAGCGATGCACGGCAGGTCCAGGCCGATCGGGCCCAATGACCCGGGACCGGCCCCAACGGCCGCGCGAATCTCTTCCTCGCTTGCGAAAACGAGCGGGCTGGCCACCAGGTCCAGGTTTTCGGCCTTGATTTCGTTCAGGGTGTGATCACCTCGAACCAGCAAGGCCACGTAGGCCGCGTCCGTCTCCTCGGAGGCATGCACCACCAGGGTTTTGATGGTCCGCTCGACCGGGATATCGAATCGCCTGACCAGGTCATCGATGGTGTGAAGCCCTGGCGTATCGACGGTTCGCAACGCCTCGGATGGCTCAGCGGCCTGGCCTTCAGGGGCAGCCACCGCGGCCATTTCGAGATTGGACGCAAAGTCCGAATCGCTGGAAAACGCGATGACGTCCTCGCCGGAATCGGCCAGCACGTGAAACTCGTGTGACTGGCTGCCGCCTATAGCGCCCGAGTGTGCCGTGACCGACCGGAACCGCAGTCCGCTGCGTTCGAATATCCGGCTGTAGACGTCATACATCTCCCAATAAGTCTCGTCCAGGCTGGCCTCGTCGATGTGAAAGGAGTACGCGTCTTTCATGAGAAATTCCCGCGCGCGCATCACCCCGAAACGCGGGCGTATTTCATCGCGGAATTTCGTTTGGATCTGGTAGAAGGTGACGGGCAGCTGTTTGTAGCTGCGCAGTTCGTTGCGCACGAAGTCGGTCACCACCTCTTCGTGGGTCGGGCCAAAGCAGTAGTCCCGCTGGGCGCGGTCACGGATCTTGAGCAACTGTCCGCCGAATTCTTCCCAGCGCCCTGTTTCTTCCCACAGTTCCGCCGGCTGCACGGCAGGCATGAGCATCTCCAGGTACCCGGCCCGATCCATTTCTTGCCGCACAATGTTTTCGACCTTGCGCAGAACGCGCAGACCGAGGGGCGTCCACGTGTAAATGCCGGAGGTCAGCTTGCGAATCATGCCCGCGCGGATCATCAGCTGATGGCTGACGATCTCGGCGTCCGCGGGCGTTTCACGGGTGGTGAACAGGTGAAAATGACTGGCTTTCATGGCTTATGGCCTTTAGGGGAATACTGGGTGCTGAAACCCCGCATTTTAACGCCGCGAACGGCGGCATGACATAGCTTAGGCGGTATTCAGCGACAGTTTTCGGACAGGTACTGCCTCGCCTGCTCAAGCCCGGCGACGCGATCTTCGTCAGACATGCGCACCGGGTTGCCGTCTTCATCATTGATGATGACGCGCGGGCTGGGTTCCAAAGCATCCCTTTGCCGGCGCATGGCGGCACATTGGGCTTCCCGCTCTGCGTTTTCCTCCACGGCGTCCGCGCGCCGCTGAGCGCGCTCCTGTCTGCGCTGCTCGGCGTACGAGAGTTCTGGTTCCTCGCCCTCCGCGCCCGCCTCAGATGCGGATGGGTTGATTTCTGAGGCGGATACACCCAGCCCGCCCGAAGCGTTGGCGGTGCTCACCAGGGTCGCGTCAACTCCGTCCGGCGCTCTGCTGCCGTAATGCACCACGCCATCGGCATCGGTCCAGCGATATACTGCCTGTGCACCGGCTGCTGACATGCCTGCCATGCAGAGCGCGATGGAAAATAGTAGGGCCTTTCGCGTGTTCAAGCCTGCTTCCTTTCTGTTGCGATGAACCCCATTGTTATAGCACAAAGCTGCCGTAAGCCGCAGCGAGATGCGGTTTCTGCGTGGTATGATTCGAGTCCTGAGAAGAGGTGCGGAAATATGGCCCAGGCCGAGAACAAAAGACACCGGGGTGTGTTTCTGCTGCCCAATCTGCTGACCACCGGCGCCCTTTTTGCGGGGTTCTATTCCATCGTCGCGGGCATCAACGGACAGTTCGCGGCGGCCGCCGTGGCCGTGGTGGTGGCCGGAGTACTCGACGGGCTCGACGGGCGGGTCGCACGCCTGACCAACACGCAGTCCGACTTCGGCATCCAGTACGACAGCCTGTCAGACCTGGTCTCGTTCGGCCTCGCCCCTGCCTTGCTGTCATTCAACTGGTCGTTACGCAGCCTCGGCGAGGTCGCGCCCCTGGTGGGCAAGCTGGGCTGGCTCGTGGCCTTTTTGTTCGTGGCCTGCGCGGCATTGCGCCTGGCCCGTTTTAACACCCAGGCGGGCGTCGAGGACAAAGGCTATTTCCAGGGCCTGGCCAGCCCCGCGGCCGCGGGCACCCTGGTCACGACCATCTGGTTTTTCGTTGACCAGGGCATCGACGGCGCCACGGTCAGGTGGCTGATACTGTTCGAGACACTGGCGCTGGGGCTGTTGATGTTCTCCCGCGTGCGCTACTTCAGTTTCAAGAAGTGGCCGAAGGGCGACCGGGTACCGACCACCTGGATATTCCTGGCCGTTGTGATATTCGTCCTGCTGGCGGTCGACCCCCCCGCCATGATGATGCTGATCGGCATCGTTTATGTGGTGTCCGGTTTGATCATCACCGTGTTGGGCCGGCACAACTGGAAAATGCGGCGCGCCCGGCGACTGGCCTCGCGGCGTGCCAAAAAACGTCGTTCGGCTGATGTCGAAACATCTCCGGCGGACGAATGATGGATCAACAGCGGCTGGCCTACCTGAAGGCAATGGAGATTCCGGTCTGGGAACTCAGGGGCGCGGCGCCTGATACCCCGCAGTCATCGCAGCCCGCGGAAAGTCCTCAGCCGCGGGAACAATCACCCGCGCAGGCTCGCCCTCAGCCGCAGGCTCAGCCCCAAGGGGAGCCGCAGTCGCACGCGGGGCGTTTGCACATCGGCCCGGGGGATGGCGGCACCTTGATGGTGTGTGCCGGGCAACGTGCTTCCACCAGCCCGCTGGCCTGCGATATCGCGAGGGCCGTGCAGGACGTGCCGGTTTGGGCCTGGCCCCGGGACGATAACGATGGCCCGACAGCGGCTGAGGCGGTCGGGGAATCATTGTTCACCTGCCTGGTGGTCTTCGGCCATGCACTGGCCGAGCGCCTGTTCGGGGCCGAGCCGCCCGGACACATTGGTTCCGCGCGCGTATGCGTGGTCGATGACCTCGATACCCTGCGCCGCAGCGGTGACGCTCGTCGCCAGTTGTGGGCCCGGTTGTGTGCAGGGGGCGTTGTCACCCCCAGGTGAGGTCTGCCGCTTCAAAATCGCTGCCCGTCATCAGGCCGCTGACCGCTGCAGATCTTGGGCAGGTCATTTCCATCGAACGCGCCAGTTACCCATATCCCTGGACGAAGGGGATTTTCGAGGACTGCCTGAAAGTGGGCTATTCCTGTTTCGGCGGCATGATCGATGGACAGCTGGTTGCCTACGAGGTGCATAACCGGGGCGCGGACGAGGCGCATCTGCTCAACCTCTGCGTGCATCCTGAGTTTCGAAGCCTGGGACTGGGCCGGTTGCTGCTGCAGCATGCCATTGACCACGCACGGGCCATGGGCTGCGTGGTGATGTTCCTGGAAGTCAGGCCGAGCAATGCGGCCGCCATCCAGCTTTACCTTGAGGCCGGTTTTGATGTCGTGGGCAGGCGACCGTCCTACTACCCTGCCGAGCAGGGCAGGGAAGACGCGGTCGTGTTGCGGCTGGCGCTTCTGCCCGCCGCGTTCGTCAGTTGAACGGCGCCGGTTCAGCCCTGGCCGAGTTGCTCCAGCTGAACCCTCTGTTCCCGCAGGCGCTGGACATTGGCCTCGTGCGTTTCAAGCCGCTCTTTTTCCCTGGTCACCACTGACTCGGGCGCATTGTCGATGAATCGCCGGTTGCCCATCTTGGCCTGCGACTGCTTGAGTAATTTCTGCTCGCGCGCGAGTTGCCGGTTGATGCGGGCCAATTCAGCCTCGACATCCACCAGTCCTTCCAGCGGAATCAGTACTTTCAAATCGCCGACCAGCGCAACCGCGCATTGGGAACTGTCGTCCTCGTCATTCAACCAGTGGAAAGAGCGGGCGCGGGCGAGACTGCCCAACACGGGCTCGAAGCGCTCGAAACTGGCGCGGTCAGCGTCACCGCCCCCCTGGAAATTGACCGTTAACTCCAGCGACGGCGCCAGATCCAGGTCAGAGCGAATTCTTCGGATACCCAGCAAAACCGCTTTCAACCAGCCGATGGCGCTCTCGGCCTCGGTATCTCGCTGACCTGCCTCGGGGTAAGGCTGGTTCATCACGCTGTCCCCGGCGATGGCCAGTGGCGTTTTGAGGCGCTGCCAGATTTCCTCGGTGATGAGCGGCATGAACGGATGCAGGGCGCGCAGCGTGACTTCGATAACGCTTAACAGTGTATGTCGGGTCGCGTTTTGCGCGGCCTCGGTCCCTTCCTGCAGGGCGGGCTTGGAGAGTTCGAGATACCAGTCGCAGTATTCGTTCCAGATGAACTCATAGAGCGATTGCGCAGCCAGATCCATGCGATAGCTGTCGATATGCTGCCTGACATCGCGAACCATCAGCTGGCAGCGGGAGAGAATCCAGCGATCCGTCACGCCCAGTGATTCCGGCGCCGAGATCCGGTGGCCATCGGTTTGCATCAGTACGAAGCGCGCCGCGTTCCACAGTTTGTTGCAGAAGTTCCGGTTGCCTTCGATGCGCCCGAGTTCGAAGCTCATGTCACGCCCGGTCGTCGCGAGCGCGGCGAACGTGAAGCGGAGCGCGTCGCAGCCGTAGGCCGGGATGCCATTGGGAAAGTCCTTGCGGGTCGCTTTCTCGATCGCCGGCGCCATCCTGGGCTGCATGAGGCCGGTGGTTCTCTTTGCGACCAGGGTTTCGACATCGACGCCGTCGATGAAATCCAGCGGGTCAAGCACGTTACCCTTGGACTTCGACATCTTTTGACCGTGTCCGTCACGGATGAGGCCATGGATGTAAATTTCCCGGAACGGGACATCGTCCATGAACCTCAGGCCCATCATGATCATTCGGGCAACCCAGAAAAAGATGATGTCGAAGCCGGTGACCAGCACGCTGCTCGGATAGAACCTGGCCAGGCGTTCCGTGCGCTCGGGCCATCCCAGCGTGGTGAAAGGCCACAGCGCGGAAGAGAACCAGGTGTCGAGCACATCCTCGTCCTGGGTCAGCGGAACCTCCGGCCCCAGCCCGGATCGCGCTCGGGCATCTGCCTCATCCAGTCCGACATGGATGCCGCCGTCGACGTCGTACCATGCCGGTATCCGGTGACCCCACCAGAGTTGCCGTGAAATGCACCAGTCTTCAATCCTGTGCATCCAGTCGAAGTAGGTTCGGTTCCAGTTCTCCGGCACGAAACGGATGCGGCCGGTTTCCACGGCCTCGATGGCCGGTTTGGCCAATGGGTCGATCTTCACATACCACTGATCGGTCAGGTACGGCTCGACCACCGCATGCGAGCGGTCTCCTCTGGGGACGGCCATGCGATGGTTCTCGATGCCCTCCAGCAGACCGCCGGCTTCCAGGTCATTCACAATCCGCTCGCGGGCCTCGAACCGATCCATGCCGCGATAGGCCTCGGGCGCTTGCTCATTCAGGCTCGCGTCTTCATTCAGCACATTGATCAGCGGCAGGTCGTGCCGCTTGCCGATCTCGTAATCGTTGAAGTCGTGCGCCGGCGTGATCTTGACGCAACCGGTTCCGAATTCCTGGTCGACGTAGTCATCTGCGATGACCGGGATGGTGCGGCCGGTCAGCGGCAATTCCAGTTCGAGACCGACCAGGTCCGAATAACGCTCGTCGCCCGGATTGACCGCGACCGCGGTATCGCCCAGCAGTGTTTCCGGACGCGTGGTGGCGACCACCACGTAACCTTTGCCGTCGGTGCGCGGATAACGGATGTGCCAGAGCTTTCCGTTTTCCTCTTCCGACATGACTTCGAGGTCGGACAGGGCGGTGTGCAGCACGGGGTCCCAGTTGACCAGACGTTTGCCGCGGTAGATCAGTTGGTCGTCGTAGAGGTCGACAAACACTTTTCGCACCGCTTCTGACAGGCTCTCATCCATGGTGAAGCAGTCGTGCTCCCAATCCACAGAGACGCCCAGCCGGCGCATCTGGTTCTGGATCTGCCCGCCAGACTGGTCTTTCCAGTCCCATATGGCTTCGACGAATTTTTCCCGGCCGAGATCGTGCCGGGAAACGCCCTGTTCACCCAATTGCCGTTCAACGACCATCTGGGTCGCGATACCGGCATGATCCATGCCCGGCTGCCACAAAGCGGCATGGCCGCACATGCGGTGGTAGCGCGTCAGGATGTCCATGATCGTATCCTGGAACGCGTGGCCCATGTGCAGGCTGCCCGTGACATTGGGCGGCGGCAGCATGATACAAAACGGGTCGCCATCGGCGGCAGGTGTGAACGCGCCCGATGCCTCCCAGGTCTCGTACCAGCGTTTTTCTATCTCTGCGGGTGAGTAACTTTTATCCATTATCCTGAGATATCGTGTGTCTTCGGGTCCAGGCCCTGGCTGCGGTAGTAGCGGAATTTGTCCCGTGAAGCCTCACGGTCTTCCGGTTGATGGGGCACGATCTCCAGCAAACGCTCAAAGCGCTGTGGCTCGGTGACGGGCGCCCGGCTGATGTTGATCAGCACGCTGCCACGTTCCAGGCCCTCGGCGGTGGTGATCGTGACGGGCGCGGCGGCCGCCTCGGGCGCGCCCGCCAGTGCATGCGGCACGAAGCGCTCCGCCGGGCTGCTCCATAAGAGGTCGTCAAATGCCTGCGCCTGCTCCTTATCGGCGGCCAGCACCTGTGCGGCATGGCCTCTTTCCCAGGCCATCAGCGCGAGCCGGCAAGCCAGTCGATGGCCGTCCAGGCTGGGCGTCTGGAGAATATAAAAATCAACCTGGCAAGTGGCCATTGGCCTTCCTCATGACTGGTTGATCAGGTACTGGGTCAGCAAGCCGACGGGCCGACCGGTGGCGCCTTCCGCCTCGCCCCATTTCCAGGCGGACCCGGCGATATCGATGTGCGCCCAGCGCTGTTTTTTGGCGAAGCGCGACAGGAAGCAGCCCGCCGTGATCGCTCCGGCCGGCATACCCCCGACATTTTTCATGTCGGCGAACGGCGTCTTCAGCTGCTGCTGGTAGTCTTCCCATACGGGCAGACGCCACGCGCGATCGACCGACACCCTGCCTGCGCAGATCAGTTCTTCCGCCAGGTCGTCATGCGGGCTCATCAGCCCCGAAGCATGATGGCCCAGCGCGACCACGCAGGCGCCCGTCAGCGTGGCCACGTCGATGGTCGCACGCGGGTTGAATCGCTCACAGTAAGTGAGCGCGTCACAGAGTACGAGGCGGCCCTCGGCATCGGTATTGAGGATTTCGATGGTTTTTCCGGACATGCTGGTCAACACGTCGCCCGGGCGGTAGGCGCGCCCGTCCGGCATGTTTTCGGCCGCGGCAACGATGGTGACCAGATTGATCGGCAGGTTCAGCAACACGCAGGCCTCGAAGGCGCCGAGCACGGTGGCGGCGCCACACATGTCGAACTTCATCTGATCCATGTTGGCGCCGGGCTTGAGTGAAATACCACCGCTGTCGAAGGTGATGCCCTTGCCAACCAACGCCACCGGCTGCTCCTCATCCCCGGCGCCGTTGTACTTCAGTACGATCAGCCGCGGCCCATTCCCACTGCCCTGGCCCACAGCCAGCAGTGCGTCCATGCCCAGCGCCGCCATGTCCTTTTTCTTTAGAATCTCCACATCGACGCGTTCGTGCGCCTCGGCGATGGATTTCGCCTGTTGAGCCAGGTAGGCCGGATTGCAGATATTGGGCGGTAAATTACCCAGCTCGCGGGCCCGGCGGTAGCCGGCGGCGATGGACTCGGCCTGTCGAATGGCGTCCTCCATGTCGGCGTCGCCCTGGAAGCTGACGGACTTCAGCGGATGGGGCGAGTCATCTTTGCGTGGCTTGGTGGTGGTGTAGACGTAATTGGCCCGGTCGAAAGCAATGCCGGCATGACGCAGTCGCCACGCGAGATCGAGGTCCTCGCACTCAGATTCATGCAGGCAGATATGCGCTTCGGTTACGGAGTGCTCGCGCAGAAAGACGCCGGCGCTCATGCAGGCCATGTCGAACCTGACCCGGTCAAACCGGTCGGGCTCACCGAGCCCGGTCACCAGGATGCGGTCGGCTTTGACGCCGGGCAGGCCGTGCAACAGGGTGGTGCGGCCCCGGAATGCGTCGATGTCACCGGATTCGATCATCGCGCTGATTGCGCCGCTGCTGGCCTCATCGAGATCGGCAGCCGCCCCGCCGAGGGGCTCGTCTTCGAAGACGCCAACCACGATGCAGGCGGATTCCACCGCGTGTGGGGTTTTGTTGTTCAATGTGAGTTTCATGGGCTCAAAATCCTTTTCATCCCCGTGACCTGCGCCATGGGTCGGCCGGACGCGTTGGGTGCTGTTAAAATGCGGAACAGCCCGCCATTCTACAAGGGTTGGAGGAAGCTGAGAATGCACAGAGTGAAATCGGCCCCGGGGGATCGCGAGTGACGATTCTCCAGCGTTACATACTGCGCGAGTGGGCCTTGACGCTGATGGCTGTCAGTTTCATCCTCATCATCGTGCTGCTGGCGCTGTTCCTTGGCGATATGCTTGACGACATCGCCGACGGGCGCATGCCGGCCGGGCTGGTGGGTACGCAGTTTTTGCTGTACCTGCCCCGGGCGGTGGGGCATGTGCTGCCGCTGGCCGGTTTTGTGGCCATCATGTGGGGACTGGGACGTCTCTATCGAGACCAGGAAATGTCGGTCATGCGCTCCAGTGGTTTCAGCTGGCAGAATCTTCTCCGGCCCCTGCTCAACCTGACCTTTCCCATTGCCTTGATGTTGTTGCTGATCGACCTGGCGCTGGCGCCGATGGCGACCAATTTGGCGGAACGAAAGCTCGATGAAGCGGTTCGCAACGCCGCCGTCTGGGGACTGCAACCCGGTCAGTTCCACGTGATGCGCAGCGGGGAACTGGTCATCTACGTGGAGTCCATGGGTGAGGACGGCCAGTCCCTGAACAACATTTTTGTGCACCTGATCGATGACGATCGCGAGCAGGTATGGGTGGGGCGCTCAGGCAGCTACTGGCTGGACCCTGAAAGCCGGGAACGCTACCTGACACTGATTGATGGCGAGGTGGTGGAGCGCTTTGACGACGGCCTGGACCTGCGCAGGCTGAAGTTCGCGCGCAATGACCTGCGCCTGCCTGAGCCGGAAAAGCGACAGCGAAAAAAGGAGCTGGAGTTAAAGAGCAGCGCAGAGCTGGTGACCGACTGGGATCGGGCGGCCCTGGCGGAACTCCAGTGGCGGTTCACGCCGGCCATTGCCGTCATCGTTCTCGCCTTCCTGGCCATCCCGCTATCGCATTCCAACCCGCGTGAGGGGCGCAGTGGCCGGGTCATACTCGGTATCCTCATTTATGCCCTCTACAGTAATGTGCTGGTTCTTTGGCGCAGTTGGATTGCGGATGGGACCATGCCGCCCTGGCTGGGCCTGTGGTGGGTTCATGGAGCCGTGCTGCTGGCCGGCTATCTCTGGCTGAGGCGCCAGGGCAGAATGCCGAGGAGTGGCTAGCACATGATCAAACGTGTTGACCGTTATGTGGGTAAAGCGGCGCTGTTGGGCATTGTGACCGTCTGGAGCATCGTGCTGCTGCTCGCGGTCATGTTCAATGTGCTCGGGGAGCTGCGCTCCACGACCGAGACCTACACCGCGCTGGATGCGATGCATTTCGTCTTTCTGATCACGCCGCGCACCGCCTACCAGATTTTTCCCGTCTGCGCGCTGATGGGGGCCATGGTCGGCGTCGGCGGCCTTGCAGCGGCCAATGAGCTGGTAGCGTTCAGGACTTCGGGCGTTTCCCGCCTGCGCCTGGCGGGCGCAGCGCTTGCAGGCACATTGCTGATCACCCTGCCCGTGATGGCCATGGCGGAATGGGTCGCGCCGGCATCCGAACAGCAGGCCAGGGTGTTCCGGCTGGGCAAGATGATCGGGCAATACATCATCGGCGGCCCGCGCGGGCTGTGGCTGCGAGATGGTGACCGAATGGTGAATATCCGCCAGCCGATCGTGGCGCTGGAGGAGGGTCGCCAGACGGTTCAGTTCGGCGACATCCTCATGTATGACTTCGACGAGCGTGGATCGTTGCGCTCCGTGTCGCGCGCCGAGCGAGCCCTGCACGATGGTGATCGTTGGGAGTGGCTGGACATCCGGACGCTCAGCCTGAGCAAAGATGAGATCAAGCAGGAAACAGCAGATCGTGGCCTCTGGCAAACACATCTGCAGCCGGAACTGGTCGACAATGCCGTCAACCGACCTCAGCACATGTCCATTGGGATGCTCTGGGGGCAAATGCAGTACATGAGCGCCAACGGGCTGGACAACCGTATTTATCGATCCAACCTCTACTCGCGCGCGCTTTTCCCGGGCACGGTGCTGGCCCTGGTGCTGGCGGGCATGCCGTTCGTTTTTGCCTCCGGGCGCAATCAGAAACTGGGCGTTCGCCTGTTTTTCGGAATGACCCTGGGCGTGGTCTTCACCATCGTCAACCGAATGATGCAGAACCTTGGCGAGGCCTATGGCGTCAGCGAGGTGCTGACCGTCATCGGTCCCTCAGTCGCGTTGGCCATCGCCGCCATGCTGGTTTTACGGCGTTCGGTCTGACCGGCGTTTTTCCACGATCAGCTCACTTCCAGAGGCGAGATCGTGCCAGCAGCGCCGCCTGGCGTCGAACAGCGCCCAGAAAAAACCTGCCCCCAGCGCAAGACCGGACAGCATAGCGACGCCAAATCGCAGGACGCATGCTGCCGCGCCCGGATGCGCGCCATCAGAGCCGATCAGTCTGACTCGCCAGGCCCTCATTCCCGGGGTCGCGCCCATCCTGACCCAGCAGTAGACAAAGTAGGCAGCCCAGACCAGCAGCACGAACACGCTATAGACAAGATCTTCGCCGGCCCGGGTGTCCAGCTGGGTGAAGGGCAGGGCGAGAAACCCGGCTACGATCAGCAGGGCGATGACGATCAGAGCGTCGTACACCATGGCCAGCAGGCGCCTGGGGAGCCCGCAATGCCGGGTGGGTTCATGGTCTTGCTGGCCGAATATCACCTGCGTGAGGCCTCTTGTCTGCTTCAGGGCCGCCCCGCGCCCGCTCTATACCGGTGCGGGGCGGTCTGTAGCCACGATTCTAGGGAAACCGCGTGAGCAGATAAACCGGGACGGGCGGGGGTGGTCGAGGATTGGTGCAGTCGCAGGCCGCGGATGGTGACATTTCTGTGACGCGCTGCGGGCATCTGCTATTATCCGCGCTCCGGCCGCTGTGGTTGATGCCAGAGACATGTCATTCAACCCTCTGGCGCAGCACTTGGGCCGGATGCTGGAAGTCTCGCGCGGTTCGCATTATTCTGCGGGATTCGGGTATGCTGACGCGCCCCAGCAGCCGCTGGAAGCGCTTCGGCGGTTCGTCAAACATAAAATTCTAACTACATCTTCGATCAAAACTTGGAACGGGCAATGCCAAATACAATGATTAAACGATCGCGAATCCTGGCGGCGACGGTGTTCGCTGTCGCGCTGTCTGCAGGCAGCCTGATGGCCCAGGACCTGAACTCGACCGTGTCGGTCGAAAACAAGATCAACACGGACGCGGCCAAGTCGCAGCAACGCGTGACCAGCCTGGCACAGCAGACCTCTGATCTGCTGGCCGAGTATCGCGCCGTGGTCCGTGAGACCGAAAGTCTGAAAATCTACAACGATTCACTCGAGGCCATCGTCCAGGATCAGCGAGACGAGGTGGTATCGATCAATAACCAGTTAGAGGGGCTGGAGGCGACCAATCGCGGCGTCGTTCCCCTGATGCTGGAAATGATCGAAATGCTCGGGCAGATCGTGGAAAACGACATGCCGTTCCGGCTGGAGGAACGCAGGGCACGCGTTCAGCGATTGCGTGACATGATGAACCAGGCGGATGTCACCACTTCAGAAAAGTATCGTCGAGTGATGGAAGCCTACCAGGGCGAGCTGGAATACGGCCGCACGACCGAGGCTTACTCGGAGGCGTTGCCGACGACCGGCCAGACCGTCGAATTCTTGCGGGTCGGCCGCACTCTGCTGGTGTACCAAACCTCAGATCAGGTCACCACCGGCTGGTTCAATCCAACCACCCGCACCTATGAAGAGCTGCCCAACAAGTACCGGCTCGAAGTTAAGGAAGGCCTGGCGATCGCGCGCAATGAGAAGGCGCCCAACCTGGTGATGCTGCCGGTTCCCGGCCCGGAGGTGGTGCGATGAAATCATTCAAACTGACCCTGATCGCCATTGCGGTCGCGCTGTCGGGTAGCGCGTTCGGCCAGACGCTTGAGGAGCTGGCCGAGATCGTGCGTCGGGCGGCGTCCGAGGAAGCCCAGATCAACGAGGAGCGCGAGGCCGAATTCCTGCGCGAGCGTAACAATCAGCGCAACCTGCTGACACAGGCCCAGCGCGAGAAGGCCGCCGAGGAAGCCCGCAGCGACCGTCTCAAGGCCGAGTATGACCGCCTGGAACGGGAACTGGCGGAGCTGGAGACAGTGCTGCAGGAGCGGATGGGCAACCTGGGTGAGCTGTTCGGCATCGTCCGTCAGGCCTCTGGTGACATCCAGGCCTCCCTGGATGACTCCATGGTTTCTTCCCAGTATCCGGGCCGGGGCGAATTCCTGTCCGAACTGGCTCAACGCAAGGAGCTGCCCACGGTGCCTGAGTTGCGCCAGGTGTGGGAGCGCATGATGACCGAGATCGCCCAGTCCGGGCAGGTCGTCAAGTATACCGCCCCGGTTGAGCGTGCCAACGGCGAGAAGCAGGATCTTGAAGTGGTCCGCGTGGGCGTGTTCAACGCCATTTCCAACGGCGCTTTCCTCGATTGGGATACCAGCAAGAGCGATGAGAACCTCATCGAGCTGGCCAGGCAGCCGGCAGCTCGGTTCCAGGGCATGGCCTCGGACCTGCAGTCCGCCGCGCCGGGCGAGGTGGTAGACATGTCTGTTGATTTTTCTCGCGGCCAGATTTTGCGGGCCGTGGTCCAGACCAAGTCACCGATTGAACGCGTGCAGGAAGACGGCGGCATCGTTGGTTACGTGATTATCGGCGTTGGCCTGCTCGGCCTGTTGCTGTGCCTGTGGAAAGCCTTTGTGCTCTATACCACGAGCGGCAAGATCCGCAAGCAGCTGAAAAACGAAACCGCCAACAAAGCCAACCCGCTGGGCAGGGTGATGGCGGTGTATGCGGACAACCCCGATTCGGATATCGAAACGCTTGAACTCAAGCTGGACGAGGCCATTCTGCGCGAAACCGCGCCGCTGGAATCAGGCCTGGCCTTTATCAAGGTGCTGTATGTGGTCGCCCCGCTGCTGGGTCTGCTGGGTACCGTGGTGGGTATGATCGCGACGTTCCAGATGATCACCCTGTTCGGCACCGGCGACCCCCGGATGATGGCGGGCGGTATTTCCACGGCCCTGGTGACCACGGTGCTGGGTCTGGTCGTAGCCATTCCACTGACACTGCTGCATAGCTTCCTGCAGGGCAAGAGCAAGGCGCTCATCCAGTTGCTGGAAGAGCAGGCGGCAGGGATCATCGCCAGGATGGCGGAGCGCAGCTGATGATCTGGTTCTATGACAGCGTCGCGTCGATTCGGGATTTTCTCGAGCTCGGGGGCGATGTTCTGTACGGCATCATGGTCACCCTGTTTCTGATGTGGACCTTGATCCTGGAGCGCATGTGGTATTTCTACCGCGTGCACCCCGGGGAAAAGCGGCGCATTATCGAAGCCTGGGAGACCCGTGCGGACACCACCTCCTGGTATGCCAAGCGGATCCGGGAGCAGATGATCTCGGAAACCTCGGTGGCTCTGAAACAGAATGTCGGCCTGATCAAAGCGCTGATCGCCATTTGCCCGCTGCTGGGCCTTATGGGTACGGTGACCGGTATGGTTTCCGTGTTCGACGTGATGACCTTCAGCGGCACGGGCAACGCCCGGGCCATGGCGGCAGGCGTCTCAAAAGCCACGGTGCCCACCATGGCCGGCATGGTGGCTGCGCTGTCCGGCGTCTATTTCGGGACCTGGCTGGAGCACAAAGCCGCAACGGAGACGGAGAAGCTGGAGGATCTGCTGCAGCACCACTGATGCCATCGCCGCCCGCAGGCGGCATGGGTACTTAAAGATAGGATTTTTGAATGTCGAGAGCCCGAGCCAAGCAGGAAGAAGCTGAAATCAATATCACGCCCATGCTGGATATTGTTTTCATCATGCTGATCTTCTTCATCGTGACGACTTCGTTCACCAAGGAGACCGGCGCTACCATCGTCAAGCCCGAGGCCAGCCAGGCCATTTCACTGCGCAACGGAACCATTCTCATCGGCGTGCGCTCCAACGATGATATATGGATGAACAAACGCCTCATCGAGTTGCGCGAAGTGCGTTCCATGGTTGAACGCGCCAAGGCCGAGAACCCGGAAGGCAGTGTGGTGATCGTGGCGGACAAGGATTCCCGCATTGGCACCGTCACCCAGATCATGGACCAGGTTAAGCTGTCGGGTGTTCAGGGTATCGCGATCTCAGCCGAGAATCCCAACGGATAGCATGATGAACAAATTCAGAGCACCATTGGCAGCGATCGTGGCGGTTGGCGTGACCTTCGGCTTGTTTCTGTTCATGTTCAAGCTGATCTCGTCCGGCGCGGGCGGGAATGATGAGCTGGAGGCCATTTCGGGGATTCATTTTGGTCCGGTGGACATCCCCGACGAGGTGGTGACCCGTAACCGGCGCATTCCAAAGAAGCCGCCGCCGCCCAAGAATCCGCCGCCGCCGCCCAAGATGCAGATTTCCAAGGTCGACCAGCAGGTCACCAATATGCCCAAGCTCGATCTGCCCGACATGAATCTGCCCATGACCGGCGGTGACGGCATGTTTATTGGTAATTTCGGCAGTGTCGACCGGACGGAAGAGGGCGATATCATTCCGATCGTGGTGATCCGTCCCATGTATCCCAGGGACGCGCTGATGGAAGGTCTGGAAGGCTGGGTGGATGTTGAGTTCACCATCACGGAGACGGGGACCGTCAAAAACCCGCGCGTGCTCAAGGCCATGCCGCCGAGAATTTTCAATCGCGAGGCGCTGCGCGCCATTTTGAAATGGAAGTTCAAGCCTCGCGTTGTGGACGGTCAGGCGGTTGAGCGCCCGGCCCAGCAAAGAATCGAATTCAACCTCGAACAGGGCTGAACATTTTGCTGATGATGAAAAAACCGCTGCTTACTGTCGTGCTGACATTGTCGTTCCTGGTCCCGGCCGGTGCGGCTGTGGCTCAGTCAGACCCGTGTAACATCGATCGGGACGTCAAGCCCAAAGCGCTGGATGAACCGACCTGGAAGCGCCTGAACAGCGTTTACGAGGAAGTCGGCGAGGAGAACTATCAGCAGGCCAAAGAAGAACTCGAGGTCATGCTGAGACGCGTGCGTAAAGACGAGTACCTCGAGGCCGTCCTGCAGCAGGCGTTGGCCCAGGTGCAATGGGCCCTGGAAGACTACGACTCTGCCCTGAGCTCATTTGAACGGGCGGTCGAGCTCGATGCCCTACCCAACGAAACCCACTTTTCGCTCATGTACCAGATCGCCCAGCTCTACTACATGAAAGCGCGGTACCGGGACGCGCTGGGCCGCCTGGACATCTGGTTCTGCAAGGCGCCGGCCGAGCGCATCAAGCCCGACTCCTATGTGCTCAAGGGTTCGATCCACGCGCAGCTGAAAGAGTGGGACGAAACCATCGCCGCCATTGATACCGCGATCGGCATGTCAGATGACCCCAAGGAGAACTGGTACCAGCTGAAGCTGGCCGCCAACTTCGAGCAGGATGATTACCCCGCGGCCGCGGTGACCCTGGATGAGATTCTAAAACGCTGGAATGACAAGAAGACCTATTGGGTCCAGCTTTCCAACGTCTGGTTCAAACTGAAAGAGGATGAGAAGGCCCTGTCCGTGATGGTGCTGGCGCATCGCAAAGGTCTGCTCGATTCGCAGGGCGACTATCTCTACCTGTCCAATCTGTATTCCTTCCGCGATGTTCCCCTCAAGGCCGGGACAGTGCTGCAGGAAGGGCTCGACAAGGGCATCGTTGAGTCCAATGAAAAGCACTGGACCATGACCGGTGACGCCTGGTACGCCGCTGAGGAGCTGGAAAATGCACTGGTGGCCTTCGAACGCGCGGGGCAGGCGGCGGAAGACGGTGAGATGGATTTACGCCGGGGTTATATCCTGATTGACCTCGAGCGCTGGGAGACCGCGCGCGACGCGCTGAATGCCGCGCTCCAGAAAGGTGGCATGAACGAACGCAAGACCGGCGAGGCGCTTTTGATGCGGGGCATGGCGGAGTTCAACATGGGCAACTTAGACCTGGCTGACGCCACCTGGGTCGAGGCCGCCCGCTATACGCAGGCCCGCAAGGCAGCCCAGCAATGGCGCAATCACCTGCGTGAGGAGCGGGCGCGGAAAGGCCCGTGACCGAAGCGTGCCGGGATTGCCGCCCGGAATCACAGCCTGTAATGACAGCCCGGCTCCGGCCGGGTTTTATTTTTCGCCATGGATCTTCTGCGCCATGAACGGGGACCATCTTATCGATGCTTTTCTCGACGCCCTATGGGCCGAGCGCGGGCTCAGCGCCAACACCCTGGACGGGTATCGCCGTGATCTCATTAAGTTGCGCGGCGCCCTGGCCGCTGCCGGTGTCGAACTGGAGCACGCCAGGCGTGAGGAGTTGCTGGAGTTTCTCGCGCGCGAAATGCGCGCCGGGCGCAGCCCACGCTCCATTTCCAGGTATGTGTCCTGCTTTCGCCAGTACTATCGCTGGATGGTGCGGGAGGGAAGACTGAGCGAGGACCCGACGGCCCTTATCGAGACCCCCAAGATCGGGCGCAGTCTGCCCAAGGCCCTGAGTGAGCGACAGGTGGAAACCCTGCTGGCTGCCCCCGATACCCGCACCGCACTCGGTCTCAGGGACCGCGCCATGCTGGAGCTGATGTACGCAACCGGCCTTCGGGTCAGCGAGCTGACCGGATTGGCGATGACCCAACTGCATCTCAACCAGGGGACCCTCCGGGTGCTGGGGAAAGGTGGAAAGGAACGCCTGGTGCCGATCGGCGAGCAGGCCCAGGACTGGTTGTGCCGCTACTTCGAGGAAGCGCGCCCAACGCTGATGAAGGGTGCGCAATCCGAGTATGTGTTTGTCACCTCGCGCCGCACCGGCATGACGCGCCAGGCGTTCTGGCACACGGTGAGCCGCCATGCCCGGGCCGCAGGTATCAACAAGAAGATTTCACCGCATGACCTGAGGCACTCGTTCGCCACCCACCTTTTGAATCACGGCGCCGATCTGCGCGTGGTGCAGCTGTTGCTGGGGCATAGTGACCTTTCCACGACACAGATTTATACTCACGTCGCGCGAGAGGGGCTCAAGCGACTGCATGAAAAGCACCATCCCCGCGGCTAGGCGGCGGTGAACTTTTGGCTGCCAGGGCGTCTAAGAGCACACGGCACAGTAATGATTAACGGAGTACGGAATGATTCGGTCATGGGTTGAGAGCAAGCTTGTCATGTGGGTCACGCCCCTGCTGGTGGTGTGCGCGGGTGCGGCTTTTGCCGAGGAAGAGCCGGTTTCGGGCAGCAACGCGCTGGAAGCCAAGATTCGCGCCCTGGCGCCCAATGCCGAGATGATTGCCATCTCCGAGACGCCCATCGAGGGAATCCTTCAGGTGCAGGTGAACAGTGAGATTTATTATGCCTCTGTTGATGCCAAGTACCTGATCACGGGGCGCGTGATCGACCTGGACACCCGGGTGGATCTGACCGACCAGGCCAAGTCGGGCATCCGCAAGACCTTTATCGAAAATCTTGACCCGGCTGAGACCATCGAATTCTCACCCGCCAAGCCCCAGCACGAGCTGCTGGTGTTCACTGACATAGACTGCGGCTACTGCAGAAAGCTGCATAACCAAATGAGCGAATACATGGAACAGGGTATTGCCATTCGATACCTGGCCTTCCCACGTGCGGGTGTCGGCTCCCACTCCTTTGACAAGTTCGTCTCCGTCTGGTGCGCGGACGATCAGCAGGCGGCCATGACGGAGGCCAAGTCCGGCGGAGAGCCGGAACCCAAGCAGTGTGACCACCCCATCGAGGATCAATACAACCTGGGTCGGGAAGTCGGTGTGACAGGAACACCCGCCCTGTTGACGGGTGATGGCATGCTGATACCGGGTTACATGCCCCCGGAGCAGTTGAAAATGAGGCTTGACGCGATCGCTGCGCAGTCCTCGCCTTCGCCCTGAACGCTACGATATCCGAGTGACAGATTGTTGAGTTGACCCGCCGACATCGGCGGGTTTTCTCTATAATGTGGTCTTTCCGGCTGTTGCCGTCTCAGCCATCGCATAGGAGCATCGCAGTGACCGGTTTCACCTGCCTGGTGGGGGTACCCGCACTATCCGATTTTCGGGCCAGTAAACTGCGCGATGCCATTGCCGACACCACCGGGCAGCAAGTGACTTTCAACGCCCGCCTCTGCTACCTGGTGGAGCATGCCAGGCCGCTGACGGCGGAGGCGGTTCAACGGTTGGAAGACCTGCTGCAGGCGCAGCGTGTCGACGAACTGGATGAGCGCGGGCTGGTCCTGGTCACCCCCCGGGTCGGAACCATTTCACCCTGGTCCAGCAAGGCCACGGATATCGCTCGGCACTGCGGGCTTGCCGACGTTGCGCGTGTTGAGCGCGGCTGTGCTTACCAGATTGACGCCTTGCCCGAGAACGACTCGAAGCGATCAGAGTTGGCTGCCTGCCTGCACGATCGCATGACCGAGTCGGTGTGGTACCACCTGGTCGATGCCAGGGTGCTTTTCGATCACCATGCAGCCCGGCCGCTCGGAAGAATTCCTTTGGCGGCGGAAGGCAAAGACGCGCTCGATCGGGTCAACCGCTCGCTTGGCCTCGCGCTCTCCGCGGATGAAATCGACTACCTGTGCCAGGCTTACTCTGAGTTGGGGCGTGACCCCAGTGATGCTGAATTGATGATGTTCGCCCAGGCCAATTCAGAGCATTGCCGTCACAAGATATTCAATGCCAGCTGGACGCTGGACGGTGAGCCGCTCGATCACAGCCTGTTTGGCATGATCAGGCACACGCATGCCGAGTCTCCCAGCGCCGTTTTGTCCGCCTATCATGACAACTCCGCGGTGCTTGAAGGTTCAGCTGCCACCCGTTTCTTTCCCGATCCTCACACGCGCGAGTATGGCGAGCACGAGGAGCAGGTCGCTTTCCAGATCAAGGTGGAGACACATAATCATCCAACGGCCATCTCGCCTTTCCCGGGCGCCGCCACCGGTTCTGGTGGTGAGATCAGGGACGAGGCGGCCACGGGCCGCGGCGCCAAACCGAAAGCCGGCCTGACGGGTTTTTCCGTATCGCATCTTCGATTTCCCGGCAGCGAACGCGCCTGGGAGGCCGATCACGGGAAGCCGGGCCGGATCGCCAGCGCGCTGGACATCATGATCGAGGGCCCTATCGGCGCCGCCTCTTTCAATAACGAGTTTGGGCGTCCGGCGCTTGGCGGGTACTTCAGGACATTCGAACAGGAAGTCGGCGGCCGGCTGTGGGGTTATCACAAGCCCATCATGGTGGCCGGCGGCATGGGTAATATCCGCGTTCAGCACATCGAGAAGCAAACGCTGCCGGAGTCCGCGGCCGTGATCGTACTGGGCGGCCCAGCCATGTTGATCGGCCTGGGCGGGGGCGCTGCGTCTTCCATGGGCAGCGGCCAGAGCGATGAAGACCTTGATTTTGCCTCCGTGCAGCGCGGCAACCCGGAGATGCAGCGGCGCTGCCAGGAGGTCATCGATACCTGCTGGGCCATGGGCGAAGACAATCCTATCCGTTCCATACACGACGTCGGCGCCGGGGGATTGTCCAACGCCCTGCCCGAGTTGCTGGACGACAGCGGGCGGGGGGGCGTGCTGCAGTTGCGTGAAATCCCGTCCGCCGACACGGCCATGTCGCCCATGGAAATCTGGTGCAACGAGTCGCAGGAGCGATATGTGCTGTCCGTGGAGCAGGACAGGCTGGAAGACTTCACACGGATCTGCGAGCGGGAGCGCTGCCCCGTGGCGGTGCTGGGTTCGGTGACCGCTAAACGCGATTTGGTGCTGGAGGACAGGCAACTGGGCGAGCCCCCGGTGGAACTCCCGCTGCAGATGCTGTTGGGCAAGCCACCCAAAATGCACCGCGACGCACAGACCCTTGGCGTTGAATGTGGCGTTCCGGATTTTTCCGAGGTCACGCTTGATGAGGCCTGCCGGGAGGTGCTCGCTTTCCCGGCTGTTGGCAGCAAGTCTTTCCTGATCACCATCGGTGACCGAACCGTGGGCGGCCTGACGGCCAGGGACCAGATGGTGGGCCCCTGGCAGGTGCCCGTGGCGGACGCGGCCATCACGCTGTCCGGTTTTTCATCCCATGCGGGCGAGGCGATGACCATGGGCGAGCGCACGCCGCTGGCCATCGCGAATGGCCCGGCCGCGGGCAGGATGGCCGTTGGCGAGGCGGTCACCAATATGGCCTCGGCGCCGGTTGCCAGGATCAGTGACATTCGCCTGTCAGCCAACTGGATGGCGGCCGCCGGCGAACCCGGCCAGGATGCGGTTTTGTATGAAACGGTCCGAGCCGTTGGGCTGGAGCTGTGCCCCAAATTGGGGATCGCGATACCGGTGGGTAAGGACTCCCTGTCGCTCAAAACCGTATGGCAGGCCGAGGACGGCGAGCGTCGGATGCTGGCGCCGGTCTCTCTGGTCGTCACCGCGTTCGCGCCCGTAACGGACGCGCGCAAGGCGCTCACGCCACAGCTCCAGCGTGATGCAGGGCCCACGCGCCTGCTGCTCATTGATCTCGGGGAGGGCCGAAACAGGATGGGTGGATCCGTTCTGTCCCAGGTGACCGGCCAGTTTGGGAATGATGTGCCCGATTTGAACTCGCCCGACAAATTGCGCGGCTTTTTCAGGGCGATCCAGCGCCTCAATCGCGAAGGGCTGCTGTTGGCGTATCACGACCGGTCGGATGGCGGGCTGCTGGCCACCGCCTGCGAGATGGCTTTTGCGGGCAGGGCGGGCCTGAAACTGAATTTTGAGGGCAGCGCTGCACGGCTGATGCGCCAGCTTTTCTGCGAAGAACTGGGCGCGGTGATCCAGGTCCGCGCCGATGATCTGCGCAAGGTGCGCGCCATCTGCCGGGACGAGGGTTTGGGCGATCTGCTGCAGGATGTCGGGCGCCCGGTCGAAGGCGCCGATATGGAGATCAGCCTGGCCGGTGAGCGGGTTTTCGAAACGGGTTTACCGGAGTTGCTGCAGACCTGGGCCAGCACCAGCCATGGCATCCAACGGCGGCGTGATAACCCGGCCTGCGCGGACGAGGAATTCGTGGGTCTGCTCGATTGGAACAAGCCCTTGCTGTCGCCGTTGGTGAACATCAAGGATGAGCCGCCGGAAGCGCCAATGGTGGCTACCGGCGCCGCCCCCGCCGTGGCGATTTTGCGGGAGCAGGGCATCAACGGGCATGTGGAAATGGCAGCGGCTTTTCATGGCGCGGGTTTCCGGGCGGTGGATGTTCACATGTCGGATTTGATCGAAGGTCGTTGTCGCCTGGACGCGTTCCAGGGCTTTGTGGCCTGTGGCGGGTTCTCCTACGGCGATGTCCTTGGAGCCGGTCGCGGCTGGGCCAAGTCCATCATGTTCAATGACGGCTTGCGCCAGCAGTTCGAGCAGTTTCTGGGCGACAAGCGTCGGTTTGCGCTCGGCGTCTGCAACGGCTGCCAGATGCTCTCCGCACTGCGGGAGATCATACCGGGTTCCCTGGGATGGCCGGATTTCGTCCGCAACCGTTCCGAGCAATTCGAGGCCAGGCTGAGCCAGGTGCGAATCGAATCGTCGCCATCCCTGTTTTTCGACGGCATGGAGGGGTCGGTGCTGATGGTGCCCACAGCGCACGGAGAAGGCCGCGCCGACTATGGTGAGAGGGCGGAAAATGACGGGCGGGTGGCATTACGTTACGTCGATGGTGACCGGCAGCCGGCGCGCGCCTACCCGGCCAACCCCAATGGTTCGCCGGGCGGTATCACTGGATTGTGTAATGACGACGGCCGCGTCACCATCATGATGCCGCATCCGGAGCGCACCCTTCGTGCCGTCAATTTTTCCTGGGCGCCTGCTGAGTGGGCTGAGGTGTCGCCCTGGCAGCTAATGTTCCGCAACGCGCGGCAGTGGACGGGGTGAACATGACGGATCAACAGCAGGAGCCCATGAGGCTGTTCGAGCTGGTGCTGCTGGCAGCCCTCTGGATGCTGTTCGGCTTCATGTTGTGGTACTACCTCTCCGCCTGGCACGGCGTACCGGTGCGCGTGGTTTCCGACCAGATTCTCGCAGGAATTATTGGAGAGCCTTTCCACAGCATCATCGCCAATCCGGACCAGCGTTACCTGCTGCAGGTCCAGACCCGTATCCCGTTCGACTTCCCCGATGGGACGCGAGAGCCGCTGGGGTTCATCGTCAATCCCTTGGTTTACGGCTGGGGTCTGCCCCTGCTGTTTGGTCTGACCATGGCCGCCAACGCGGCGCTGTGGCGAAAGCTACTGACGCTGGCCATTGGCTACGGCGTTATTTTGCTGGTCCAGATCTGGGGCGTGGTCTGGAACTCGCTGATGATGCTATCGTTCAATTTTGGTCCTGATGTCAGCGCAGTCGTGGCGGAGTCGGGTATTCCCCAGGAGGCCATCGCGCTGTGCTACCAGTTGGGGACACTGATCTTTCCGGCGCTCGCGCCGGTGATCATTTGGGTACTGGCCAATTGGGAAGAAGTCGAGCGCTACATGGGCCACGAATCACGAACCTCGCGCTGATCAGGGTGCGGAGGCGGAACCGAAGCCCCTCCGGCGCTGTCTCAGCCAGGCACTGCTAAAGGATATAATGGGGCCATGGAATCTGTATCACCTGGGCAAACGGAACTGGAAGGCGCTGAAAGCCCTCCCGGCGTAGGGTCTGAGACCAACGAGGTCAGCCAGTTTCTCCTGGACAGCGGCCGGCTGAGAAAATCCGACCTCAAGCGGGCCGAGGCCTACCGGGAGCAAAATGGCGGCGATCTCGTCACGCTTATGGTGCGCCTGGGCCTGGTCTCTGAACGCGATGTGGCGGAGGCGGAGTCCAACCTGCTTGATATGCCGATGGTTTCAACGGGTGATCTGCCCGATGAGCCACCTGAACTGGAGTCTGTCTCTCTGCGCTTTCTGAAGCAGAATATGCTGCTTCCCATCGAGATGACCGATGACACCCTTGTGGTGGTCATGGCGAACCCTCGTGACCGTTTCTCGCTCAAGGCCCTGGCGATGGCCAGCGGGCGCGAGGTGGAGCCGAGGGTAGGCATCGCGTCGGAGATTGAGAACGGCATCGAGAAGTTGTTCGGTGGTGGCCGCAGCGCGATGGGGCAGATCGTCGACAGCCTGGGCGGCGAGGGTGAAGATGAACTGGAGGACGTGGAGCACCTGCGCGACCTGGCCTCGGAGGCGCCGGTCATCCGCCTGGTGAACCTGATCCTGCAGCGCGCCGTGGAGGCGCGCGCCTCCGATATTCATATCGAACCGTTCGAAAACCGGCTCAAAGTACGGTATCGCATTGACGGGGTCCTGCAGGAGGTCGAGGCGCCTCCGGCCAGTTCGACCGCGGCGGTGATCAGCCGTATCAAGATCATGGCCAAGCTCAATATCGCCGAACGCAGGCTGCCGCAGGACGGACGCATCATGCATCGGGTGCAGGGCAAGGAGTTGGACTTGCGTGTCTCGACCGTGCCGACCTCTCACGGCGAAAGCGTGGTCATGCGTATCCTCGATCGCGAGAGTATCGTGCTGGACTTCGATTCCCTCGGGTTCGATGCCGATCTTAAAGAGAAGTTTGTTCGCGTGCTCGAAATGCCCCATGGCATCATCCTGGTGACCGGCCCGACCGGGTCCGGTAAAACCACCACCCTGTATACGGCGCTCAGCCAGATCAACACGCCCGAGCGGAAAATCATCACGGTGGAAGACCCGGTGGAGTACCAGTTGGAGGGGATTAACCAGATCCAGGCCAAGTCGTCCATCGGGCTGGATTTCGCGCACGCGCTGCGTTCGATTGTTCGACAGGATCCGGATGTCATCATGATCGGCGAGATGCGGGATCTCGAGACTGCCCGGATCGCGATCCAGTCGGCGCTGACCGGGCACCTTGTGCTGTCGACCGTTCATACCAACGACGCGGCCAGCGGCATTACACGTATGCTGGATATGGGTGTAGAGGATTACCTGCTGACATCGACCGTCAATGCGATCCTCGCACAGCGGCTGGTCAGGACGCTGCATCCTGACCATCGCGAAGAGTACGGCCTGCTGCCAGAGGTCGCCAACGAGCTGGGTTTTACCCGTCTGGTGGAGCAGGACGAATACACGGTTTACCGACCGCTGCCCACAGCCGAGAATCCGGGCGGCTACCTCGGGCGGACGTCGATCTTGGAGTTGCTTCCTGTGTCCGACTCGCTGCGGCGTCTCGTCATGCAGCATGCAACCGCCGGTGAGCTCCAGAAACTGGCCGTGGCCGAGGGCATGCGAACGATGTACCAGGACGGCCTGCTGAAGTGCCTGCGTGGCGTGACCTCCGTGGAAGAAGTGCTGCGCGTGACGCAGGAAGCGTAATGCCAATTTTCGAGTACAAAGCCGTTTCCCCGACCGGAGAAACTGTACAGGGGACCATGGAGGCGGGGAGCATGGACCGCGTGATCTCGCGCTTGCAGGAGGCCGGCAACATCCCGCTCCAGGCCCGGGAGGCGGGCAAGAGCGGATTCAGCCTGGCCATGTTGCGCAGCGGCCGCCGGGGGGTTGGCTCGCGAGAGGTGGGCGAATTCACCCAACAACTGGCCACCCTGCTGGGCGCCGGGTTGCCGCTGGACCGCTCCCTGCAGGTGCTGCTGGAGCTGACCGAGAACGACCGTCTGAAGCGGATGGTGAGCGATGTCCGTGAGCGCGTTCGCGAAGGCGGCAGCCTGTCAGACGCGCTCGAAGCACAGCACGGCACCTTCAGCCGTCTGTATATCAACATGGTGCGGGCCGGCGAAATCGGCGGCACGCTCGACCAGACGCTGGATCGGCTGACCGACTACCTGGATCGCAGCAAGGACCTCAAGGACAGTGTCATATCGGCCATGATTTACCCCGTGTTGCTGATCCTGCTGGCGGCCGGATCGCTGATCCTGCTGCTGGTCTACGTGATTCCGCAGTTCACACCGATATTTGACGAGCTCGGCGGCGACCTGCCTTTGATCACCAAGATGGTTCTGGCGGTTGGCGGAGTGTTGCAGAATTTCTGGTGGGGCCTGGTCGGGCTGACGGTGATCGCCTATTTCCTGTTCCAAAGAATGCTGGCCGATCCGCCGCGCAGGCTCTCGTTTGATACGCGGCTGCTGGCGGCGCGCTGGGTGGGTCCGCTGGTAGCCAAGCTGGAGACAGCGCGTTTTTCCAGAACCCTGGGCACGCTGCTGGTCAATGGCGTGCCCCTGCTATCGGCCATGTCCATTGCCCGCAACGTCATTACCAACACCCGGCTGCGCGAAGACGTGGTCGAGGCGTCGCGTGAGGTTAAAACCGGCGGCGGGGTGGCGCGCAACCTGGCCAGTGGCG
>Ga0181587_10000621_pt1 | contig 28826 bp, 21 predicted proteins | sample 071ome_27_FD_132463 | JGI IMG/M metagenome (GOLD analysis project Ga0181587, IMG submission 132463) | Coastal salt marsh microbial communities from the Groves Creek Marsh, Skidaway Island, Georgia - 071409AT metaG (megahit assembly) | ecosystem: Environmental > Aquatic > Marine > Intertidal... | reverse complement strand
TCTTCCTGGGCGTATTCACCTTCAGCATACCCTTCCTGGGCGTATTCACCTTCAGCATACCCTTCCTGAGCATACTCACCTTCCACAGAACCTTCCTGGGCATACTCACCTTCTACGTAGGCTTCCTGGGCGTACTCATCCTGGGCGTACTCACCTTCGGCATATTCTTCCTGGGCGTATTCACCTTCTACATAGGCTTCCTGGGCATACTCACCCTCAGCGTATTCGCCCTCTGCATAATCTTCCTGCGCGTGTCCACCCTCTGCATAATCTTCCTGAGTGTACTCACCTTCAGCGTATTCGCCCTCTGCATATTCACCTTCTACATAGGCTTCCTGGGCATATTCACCTTCGGAATATTCTTCCTGAGCGTACTCACCCTCTACATATTCTTCTTCGGCGTAATCACCTTCAGCATATTCTTCCTGCGAGTAATCGGTGGCTGAATACTGAGAATCAAGTCCGGCTTCTTCGCCAATATCCTCTACAGAATATTCTTCTGAAGTTGCCTCTTCAGGACCCTGATCAAGCCCAACAAGCTCTTCACCCTCAGTGGCCTCCATGTCCAAATCCACAGAAACATTCTCAAGTTCGTACTCCCCCGACTCCAAATCATCACCAGAGAGCTCCATTGAATCTATTTCGCTTACCTCAGCATCCTCTTCCAACGAAATCTCTTCCTCTACTGTTGAATCCAAATCCGCTTGCTCTTCATCAAGCTCAATACTGACTTCCTCAAGTTCCTCCACTTCAATCGATGCTTGGCTAAGCTCTTCTGCTTCAACTTCCTGAGCCTCGGGTTCGACCACCTCCTCAGAAGGCAAGTCCACAGACTTCGCCTCTCCTTCATAAAGCGACTCGCTATCATCATCGCGGGCACTTTCCGGGAAATCTTCTACATTGACAGGTTCTAATTCCTCTTTGGTGGCATTCGCTGCATTCAACTCTTCTTCGTAAGCAAAAATATCTTGAGCAGTTACTGCCTCTTCTTCTTGAGCTGCCGATTCCTGAGCTTCGCCTTGAATTGTTTCGATGTTTTGAGCTTCCTCAGGAGCAGCAGTCTGAAACTCAACAGAAACGGAATCATTCACTTCTTCATGCTGATTTAGAATCCTCTGGGTTTCCTCATCCGACAAGACGGGAATCTTGTTTTGTCTCTCGAACTCTGATAAATCTTCTACGCCGTGATCAAAGGACTCTTCATTCTGGTCCGATTCCGTTGAAAAAGCTTCGGGGTCCTCCTCCTCTTCTTCTTCGGCATCCAGAACACAGTTGCTTTCCAACGGAATTCCTTCACGAAAAACCAGACTCTTCTCCAAGTTTACCGGACCTGCTTCTTCAGTAGGATGCTGCGATGTGAACTTTGCCCAATACTCCTCATATTGATCAAGCCTGGATGGAAAATATCGTTTGTTATAGTGAGCTAATGTCATTAACTCATCCGCTGAAAACTTTTCAAACTCCAACTCAAAGTTCTTGCCTTCTTCTTCTTGAAACATGGCTAGCAAATCGCTCATTGGCTCATGCAAATCCTTCTCAAAGATTCCAGCTAACTCGTCCTTGGCGCGAATCTCCTTGCCAAGCTCCTCAAGATGAATTTCAATCTCAAGCTTCAGATCTTCGATTCTTGATGATATCGATGCCATTTCCTTAAAGGGCTTTTCTACCGCCTCAAGGGAACTAAGCTTGCTCATGACCTCCTGAATACTCTCCATTACTGCAACAGAGGTTCTGAAGTCATCCTTTGAATAGGAAGAGTCGAACTCTTTCTTGAGCTCTTGCTTCTTATCCTGAAGCTTTCGAAAAATTACATCAAATTTTGTTTCATATACTGAAGACATAGGAGCCTCCCGCGCTCTTGCCAGGCACGACACTTTTTTAAGGCTATCGACAGATTCAATTGGAGCTTTACCCTATTCAGGGAAATGAGCACCAGACTTTTCAGCTCAAGATTGATTAATCTCATCCAAAGCTTCAAGCCTTTCTCTCATCTGAAGTAATTTCTCTTGCAGGCTTTCTTGCAGACTGCGAATCTCTGCCCGCTGATCGATTTGATCTTCCTTCTGATTCAAATCCTTGATGAGTAGAGTCTGGTTTCTCAAGTACATTAAATCAGCTTCAATTGTAGTGTACAGCTTCTGTTCAAACTTGCTTTGACTCTCATACCAGTTACTCGCGGTGCGAGCCTGCTCCAGTCGATTCTGCAAGGCACTCTTCAGGGCTTCATCAGACTCATGTTCAAAGTCTCTCTCATACTTTGAAACTTTACTTCTCAACTCAATCCGATCAATTAGATTCAACTGATCACTTAGTCTACTGCCCTGCGAAATCCTCTCCTTCAATCTCATCCGCAGTAATTTAAAATTACGTAGCAGCTCTGGATTTGCCAGTTCGGGAGTAGGAATCGAGTTCAGCTCCTCTAACAAAGGTTGATAATGCTCACTCAAATCCACTTCAAGAATGGCTTCATCCTGAAAATCCAGTAGAGTTTTTTGAAACATCCATTCAGTAAATAGCTGGGAAAAAGAACCAAACAATCCCAATCCAATTATGATTGAAGATCCGATCGTCGAACTCAGCGCATAATAGACGGACTGCATACCGATCAATGAGCAGACATGACCTCCGAAATGAATCAAAAAGCCATTCAAACCCATCAATGGATTCTGCAAGAAAGAACGAAAGTGCCAGCATCTCGCAATAGAGACCACTGCCAAAAAAGCCAGAACTCCCTCCGTATTCAGACCAACAAACAATCCGATAACTGACATCAGCAAACTAAAGATCACAGATCTTTGGAAGCCAATCCAAGACTCTTCCAGTATGTAAGGTATTGAGTAACACAATCCGCACAGCCAGGACCAAAGCAAGAAGTCCAAACTAAACCATTGATTTATCAATAGAGCTAAAGGCAGAACCAGTGAGGAAAAAAGCAAACCGCTTGCCGAGACAGGCTTGCTCAGACTCAATTTCTCCCCTCCCTGGAGCTGTTTATTGGAATTCTTCCCAAACTCGACTGGATGGGTCATAGCAATTCAATTTCGCTGAAAAATTCAGCTGTCTTGGACCAATACTCTTTTCTTTACCAAACATCACTATAACGGGCAATTCTCCAAGTTTACAAAGCACCCTGTCAATGGCCCTGCGACGAACTGTGTCTATTTTCCAATTGTCAATTGGCATAACTTTTCCACCGGTCAAATCCCTTAATTGAGTGACCCAATAGGACTTTAGAGATGCCTTTGGCACAATTGAGTGAAATCGAACACCGTATTGAACCAAGCCTAGAATCATTTGCTCAAGGATTATCGGGTCCAGTTCACCACTGCTTACTTCTCCATCCCACACAAAGTAGACATCCCGACTCAACTTACCCTGTCCCAGGGAGACCAGGCTGTGAACGGTCTCCAAAAGTTTAGAGAAGTCGCTCCCAGATATATTCTCCGCTAACTTCTTGTGAACAGAACTGGTTAAGTAATACCTATCGATGCTTGCTTTCGAGACTTCAAGATCAAATTTTTCCCGGTATTTCTTAAAGCTATCGCTGCCATCAATTACAAGAATACTACTCAAATCCAATTGTTGCGTCGCACTCAATTCACCTCTGAGCGTCCATTGAGAGTCAGGATTCTTCTGAAAACGAATTGAACCTTGCAAAACCCCATCCTCGGAAAGGAACGTTCTCTGATTCACTGGCTTCTTCAAGTACTGAAAAGGAAGCTGCAACTCAACCGCTTGACAGACCAGGCAAATCAGGAACTGAAATATTACACAAAAGTAAACCTTCACTTGATTTCTTCCAGCCTCTCAAGATGAATATCTTTCACTGATTGATAAACCCGGTCAATTTCGATACCGCAGGCGCTCACATCCTCGACAGTGGCTTCACCCGTTAGAACCAGTCCACTCTTTACACCTGCATTTTTGGCCATCTTCATATCCGTGTAAATACGGTCTCCGACCATCATGCATTCAAAAGGCTGAACACCAAGCTGTTCACAAGCCATCTCCACAAGGAGTGAATTTGGCTTTCCTACCACTTCTGGACTACGACCTGACGAGGCTTCGAACATGGCGATCATTGCCCCGGTATCGGGAATAGAGCCATCAATCATGGGGCATACAAAATCAGGATGTGTCGCGATATAGCGCTTTCCTTCCAGAAGAAAACGATGCATTTTCACCATTTTTTCATAATCGAGGGTTTGGTCAAAGCCCAGTACCACTGCTTGAGGCTCTGTTGAATCAATTTCGATTCCATAATCAATAAACTCTTGTTTCAATGCAGGAGTACCTAGCAGGTAGACTTTCTCAATTCCTTCTTTTTTAAGATACATTGCCGTAGCAATGCCTGAACTGAAAATATTCTCTGATTCAACCTTGAAGCCCATTTTTCCCAATGTCTCTGTGTATACCTTCCTGCTCTTAGAAGAGTTATTCGTAACCAAAGCAAATGGGATGGACTCTTGACTTAGAAAGTCCAGGAACTCAATAGCTCCTTCAATTGGAGATTCTTCCAGAAAGAGTGTTCCATCCATATCCAGCAAATAAGCTTTTACTTCACTCACAGTTTTACCACCTTGGTACTAAGAGACCATTCTTATTCTATTTCGGTTCCAAGCAATATATTATGTCACAGCATAGAAGTCATGAAGCGTCGAGTCGCCTTGACATAATAAACCTTTATAGAGAGTTTCCATGTATACAGAAGAAAGACCGTGGGGAAGATTCAGCAATCTTTACGATGAAAAGCACACAAAAGTGAAAACCATCACTGTCAAACCCTCCCAACGACTCAGCCTGCAATCTCATGCCCGACGAAGTGAAACCTGGACGGTGGTTCAAGGACAAGCCACAGTTCAAGTTGATGAAAAAATCTTCACACTTGATGTGGGTCAGTCAGTTTCCATCCCAGTCGGTGCAAAGCATCGGTTGTCCAACGAGACATCAGAACCTCTTGAAATTATCGAAGTCCAAACTGGAAGTTATTTTGGAGAAGACGATATCGTACGCTACGAAGATGACTACAACCGAAGCTGAGATCTCAGATTATTCTTCGGGCCAGAGTGAAGTCCCCCAATGCTCAAAGTCGCCAGGCACAAGTAGCAACTCAAGCTCCCTTTCCCAGTCAAGAATCCTCAATACAAAACCCACGCAATTGCTGGAATTATCATCAAGAGAGTAGACGCGTAAATTGAAGAAACGCTTTAAAACAAGTAGTACATTACTCCAGTCCCGATAATTCAAGGACTGCAATTCTTTTAATCGACAGTAGAAGGCTTCTGAAGGCAGCACAACTCCTGTAGGTGAAATCTTGTTGAAGCGGGTATATTCCGCTGCACAGTGAACCAAAACTCCGGGGCGGTCCAGGTCCACCACCTTACCTTCTGCAGTCAGGAAAGCGACATGATTCCAGTCAGAGCCTGAATACAAGCGAATAAGACCAGGAAGCCAGCCAGGCTGCCTGACCAATACCAGCTCGACTACTGACTCATCGGACCTTGACACGATACTCATCCCAGACTTTTTGAACCTGGCTACGATCACCAGCCTTCTTGAAATACCTATGAGAGCTCAAATAGAACTTTTCAGCCTGATCATTATCTCCACGGCGTGAGGCTTCTCTTGCCATTTGTAAGTAGTGAAAAGCCATCCTGTCCCATTTTCCCGTACTTTCTCCTTCTTGACCAACCTCATCCAATACTCGAAACCTTCGAAAAATAACATCCAGGAACAAAAGAAACAGAGCAATTCCCACCAGAATCCCCGACAAGGAGTGAGTGATTTTCTTATCCTGAACCCTAAACTTCTCAAAGAAATCCAAACTCAAACTGCTGGAATCATAAACAATTTTCCGAGCCTTCTTCATCAGCTCAAAAAAGTCTTCATTTGGAGAAGAAAAGGAACTCTCCAAATCAAATGCTATCTGTACAGGAATTTGCTTCACCCAGTTTCCTTTTTCATTTTTTCCTGGGACTACCACCTCTACTGATTTATCTCCAGCTGTCTTCACAATAAGTTGAGTTCTGTAATCCCCTTCCCCTAAATTCTTCAAGATTCGGGATTCCAGTAGCCGCCCGTCGCCTCGAACCCTGACTTCTGGCTCCAGTGTATCTATTGGTATTCCATCCTGAGTCAATGCCGAAAGCAACACTGTAACTTGATTACCATCGACAAACACTCGGGTCTGATAAGGCTCATAATCATGGTGCTGAATTTTCGCCATCACCCTGTGGAAAGTTTCCTTAAAAGCAGAATCTGCCAACCATTCCTTACTCCATCTCCCTTCCACATCACTCGTCCAGGCAAAGCTATGACCCATTCCATATTGCCAAACTGCCAAAAGAGGATCCCCTCTATCAGAAGTCAAAACAACCTCTCCACGATCTTTGGGGGAAGTCGATACGTATCCGAGAATGTCCGGGTATGTCTTTCTTTCAAGAAGGCTCTGACCAGGATTGAGCTCTACTACGCTTCGGTGGAGTACGAGCGGGGGTCCGAAGACTTCGTCAATCGCCTTATCAAAAATCTGACTCAAATTTCCCACATTCGAGCTTCGATAAGCCCTGCCACCCGTCTCTACAGCCATAGACTCCAGTAGCTCATGATTTGCGCTGGCCCCGAAGGCAATGGTATGTAAGCGAATTTTTTCCTCTTGCAAGCGACGGATTTCCAGTGGAACCAAACTCTTGTCAGATGGAGAGCCATCCGAGAGTAAAATAAATTCAATTGTGGAATAACTACTCGATCCCGCTACTACAAATGCTCCGCTTATGGCAGGAGAAAAGCGTGTCCCTCCTCCAGCCTGTATCTCTCGAACACCTTTTTCCATATCCGGGAGAGAATTCTCGCTAACTTTTTGAAGGGGGACAGCAAGTAAAGCCCGGTCATTAAAAGCAACAACACCAACATCTATCCCGATCATCTCTTTGATAACAGAAACCGCGGCATCCTTGGCAACTTCAATTGGAATCTGAGCTTTGGAGGCATTTCTTAAAAATTGAGCCAAAGATTGAGCGTTATGCCAGGTTGATTGATCTTCACTTAGCATGGAACCTGAAGCATCAATGAGTAACATCACAGCTAAAGATTTTTTAAAGCTTCTGGGAGGCATATACAGTGGAAGGATCTCTTCTACTTCTGTTCGGTGATATCCCCCAGGCCCAAAGCTGCTCAATCCACCAAACATACCGAAACCTCCTCCACGACTGACATATCCTGCCAGCGACTGCACAACCTCCGGTTTAATATCCTTGTAGGGAATATCGTTGATCAGGACAGCTCCGAAGGAAGAAAGCATCGAAGGATTTAACTGATCGGGAGTAATTTTCCTGACTTTATAGCTTAAATCCTCCAAAAGGCCTTCCAATGATGCACCCTTCTGATCAGAAGAGATCAACAAGACCGCTTTCGACTGGTAGACTTTCACCTCTCTGACGGCTTGGTTACTTCCCGAAACATGATCTTCAAAGTCTGGTTCAAGCAATAGCCGATAGCGTATCACTTCTACTTCTTCGCTCTGATCTTCATATTCAATGTAATTCTTGCCTGGAAGAAAGTCCGCAAACTCATCTTTGATCAACTCATCATTTCTATACCAGAGACAACGAACCCTTCCTTGAACCTCGCTATGAAGCAATGCCTGAACTTTGAACTTACGATTGGTCAAGACCTTGGTTGGCGCATAAAAGTCCTGAATCCTTAGAGGGTCCTTTGTTGCCGTCTGCTGGGGAACAACATAGACCTCATCTTGGGACAGAAGTGAGAGTTGGGATGCGCTCGCGTTGGTTTCATTGCCATCAGTAAACAAGAGAAAAACCGGATATTCTGAAGCACCGAGATAAGACTTCATTTCTTCTAACTGCCGAACGAGCGGAGATTGGGTGGCTTCGGTCCCCATCAAGACCTCATTAGCCATAGAAAAGTCTCTGGCCAACTTTGATTGGTTGGCAATCACAAAGTAGCTAACCTGACCGGCGTACTTCAATTCCGCCTCTCGAAGTACATTTTCCGCGGATCTGAGGCTCTTGAATAAAGCGTCTCTCTCCAAACTTTTGCTACCATCAATACCCACAAAAAATCGGGGTTTGTGTGATACACCTGAGCTTTGAATAGCCGGCTCCATAAGAGAAATCACAAGCGTGATTACAATCATGGAGCGTAAGAAAGTAAGAGCTAGATAGCTTTTAGCTTTCTTGCTTCCCAGACCTTTTGAGGCGGTCGCAAAAACAAGTGCTACCAAGAGCAAGAGTGGCCAGAATTGAATCGAAAGGAACTTAAACTCCACTTCACATTCTCCTGCTAAAAAGCCACCATTCAAAACACACAAAGAAAACTACAAGTAGCAGAATATAAGTGGTCAGCTCTTTGCGTCTGGGTTTCATTTTCTGGTCTTTAAAATTTCTCAACAACTCCTGAGAATCTGATCCTGGAGAGAGACGGGACTCAGAGGTTGAAATGTGAAAAAACTTCTCTTCCCCGTCTATATCATATAACCCTGGTTCACTCGGCTGATTAGCATCTGATTTAATCTCTTGACTCATTTTGCTCGACAAGCTGTCAGTATAGATCCTTACCAAATTCTCAATGAGGATCAAATTATCCAGAGCTTCCAAACTCTGTGAACTCAGATTCAAGTTCAATCTGTAGCAATTTTGCATTTTTCCATGTTGTTCAAGAAGCGGGACTATAGTCTTTCTGTCGCCTATCAATACACTTGCCAAGATCCCCTTCCATTGCTCCCCTGACTGCACAAATCCTTGATTCACTGGTCGCAATTTACCTACCTGAAGGTAGCGTATTGTTCTGTGCGTAGGCAGGATTGCGTAACTGTGAAGAACCTTCTGATTCAAACTTTGGAGTGAAGGGGCTGCTGAGATTACAAGTGAGTTCACTACCACTTCAGTCAAATTTGATTCCAGGAAAACCCTTAAATCGGCTTCTTCCATTTTTTCAACCAAATCGAGCCTGGACTCTATCATAAAGTACTGGATCAGCATATCGGCACTACTACTCAGGGAAGGGTCGAGCCAAACCTTGGGTTTAGAAGTTTTCTGGGGTAAAATCCAAAGATTGTCTGCGGCCAAGTCATCTTTCAATGGACTCAGCAAACTTAATTCAAGAGTGCTTCCAGTCCTGATTGGCAGTAATAACTCTTCCTCATCGCCGGAAAAAATCACCCTGGTAGTGAAATGTAACGTCCCTTGACTCTGAATCCTCAGAGTTCCCTCTGAAATCGAACCGGTTCGTGCGATCTTAACTCTGACCTTTTCCTCCTTTCCAAAACTCTCACGACGCACATCCCGAAAGTATAAATTTCTGGCTGACTTCGCTAGCTGGATCACTTGAACACCGAGGTTTGACAATGTCAATGAAGTGCTAACGGGAAGCGCATCGGAAAAGAGAATCACACTGCTTCCGCGGGCAATTCTCTCTTTGCATAAGGGAACCAGTAAACTGCTGTCACTATTTTTATAATTTGTTTCCCTTATCTGATGGAGCTGCCCTGCAAGAGAGTGAAAATTGCTAAAGCTCTGGATGGCCTCATCCCAGGTAATGATCTCGCTTACCCTGCTATCAATGGAACGATCCAGATCCATTATCTCACGTTTCGCCAACTCCAAAGCCGAGATTGAGTCCACAACTTGCTGCATGGAAGCAGAAGTATCCAGAATAACAATGATCTCTGATGCTTGACTTTTGGTTTCCCAATAAGGTTTGGACAAAAGCAGAAACAGTAAAAAGAATATGAGTAGCTGGAGCCAGAAAAATGCATTCTTTCGAAAAGTCTCAAACCAGCCCTTGCTGTTTTGCTTCTGGAGCACCTGATCCCAAAGGAAGTGGGAGGCAACTTTAACTTCTTTAGGTTTGCTCTTAAAGAAGTAGATTGCCAAAAAGACCGGGAACCATGCGAAGAACAGTAAACCTAACAAGCTGGAAAAACCAAGCATTGCTCAACTTCTTCTCAGAATGTCGACCACAAAGTCACGACTAGACTGGTCGGAAACCGCAAAAAACGGTTTACAGCGGTATTTGTTGGCAGTTACTAAAAAGTTGTTCTTATGCTGTTCTACAGTTTCTTGATACATCGTCAGATACTCATTGCTCAAGTCCAGCTCCATCCATTCAGAAGTTTCCAAATCCTGCAACTTGCAGTGCCCATGAAAAGGGGGATCAACCTCATCGGGCGACAAAACGAGCACAGGGACTACCTCATGTCCATAAAAACTCAACTTTTTAAAAACGTACTCCATTTCGGACTGATCTACAAAGAAGTCGCTAATCAAAAATAGCATTCCCTTGCGCTTTTCATATCTCAAAAATTGATCGATTGCCCCCCTGAGGTTGCTATGACCGGAAGGTTTCATCGATTGCAGAAACTGCGACAGCTTTGGGTAAAAACCGGGCTGATTTCCTCTTGGTGCACCGGTGAAGATTTTATCCAGTATTGGATAATAGTAGACGCTGTCCTTATTGTGTAAAGCCAGATAAGTGATCGTTGCAATCAACTCCATGGAGAAATTCCATTTACTTGGTGATCCATAGGCTAAAGAACTGGAGGTGTCCCATAGAAAGAAGACATTCAAGTTCTCTTCATTGTGGAAGAGCTTGATATAATATCGATCAAGCCTTCCCCATAGATTCCAGTCTATGAATCGAATATCATCTCCGGGGTTGTATTCCCTAAAGTCCTTGAATTCGACCGAGCTCCCTTTCCTTTTCGTCTTACGCTCCCCGACCCTCTGACCGGCAAATTTCTTGTCCGAAATCAACTTCAGATGTTTTAAACCTTTCACAAACTCGGGACTTTGCAAATCAAGCATTCTACTTCACTTCCCTACGCCTGTTTTGCTGAGCTTCAAACAACTTCCTGAGTCTCTCCTTATAGCTCTTGGGTATCCTCGGGTTTGCCATGTAAGCCTCCAAAGAGTCCTTTCTCTTTTTGTACACACTATTTTGAATGTCTCGATTGTCATTCAGGTATTTCTTGTCTATTGCCTGGGAGTCCATGACTAGTTCTCCACCTGCCTTTGCGTCAAACTTGAAATCCTTATCTGATTTCGACTTATCTTTGGTTGAATCTCCTTTTCTCTTCATCTCCTGCTGCTTTTTCGCATTGTTTTGATCAGAACTGGCTCCACCCTTTGACTGAGACCCTTTATCTCCCATCTTACTTGCCTGACTACCCTCATTTGTCGAACCACCTCCACCTTTGTCTCCAGCCTGGCCTTTTTGAGTCTTCAACTTTCCATCTGGCGAATCACCCTTTTTGCCATCCTCTCCATTCGCACCATCCATCCCGGCCCCATCCTTCGACTGATTGTCCCGGGATTGACCTTGGTCTGCTTTTCCAACCTGCTCGTTCTGTTTACCAGATTCTTGACCCTGACTTCCTGATTTACCAGGTTGAGACTTTTGAGATTGATCTCCTGAATTTTTACCAGTGTTCATTTGTTGAGACTGACTTTGTTGATTTTTTGAGTCTTGCTTGCCATTCGATTCATCAGACTTAGAATCCTTTTTACTATCTCCCGGAGATTGCTTACCACCTTCTTGAGTAGCCTTCTCCCCACTCTTTTCCTTTGCACTTCTTTTCGATTCTGATTGACCTGACTTCGAACCATCTTGATTGTTTCCATCCCTGGATTGTTTTAAATCAGACTTCCCCTTCTCTTCTCCGGAATCAGCCTTCTTTGAATTCTCTTGACCAGACTGCGAGCTCTTTTGACCGGAATCATCGGATTGATTCTGGCCTTCCTCACTCCCTTGCTTGCTCTGAGACTGGTCTCCACCTTCATTCGAGTCACCTTTGGAGTCATCGGAGGTACTTTTACCATCCTGTCCCTGAGAATTGTTTTGAGAGTTACCTTGACTTGATGAGTTAGAGTTTCCTTTAGTCCCAGAGCCACCTGATCCCTGGAAGTTCAGAAGCAAAAGAAGAACCAGAAAGATTGCGATCAATCCAGCAGCAATTCCCATGAATTGCTTCAATTTTTTTTCAATCTGTAATGCCTCAAATTCGGATCCAATTCTTTGAAAAGATTTGTGTCCCTGAGCGTAGAGCAACTCAATCACCTGACTTTCGGAAACTCGCTCTGTCTCATACAAAGTCCTGAAGAAATCTTCTGATCCATTGACCCTCTCGTCTAGATATCTTGCTGTGGTCGAAAGATCATCTTTGTGCCATTTGTAGTAAAGATAGAAACTTAAAAAACCACCAAACCCTACGAACAGAAATACTGGTACAGAGTATTCATAACCACTCAAGAGAAGCACTGGTGGCACCAAAAGCATACAGCAGAAACCCTTAACATAGGCCAGGAGAACCTCCATAACTCTCTGCTTCTGAATGTACTCAAACCGGCTCTTCACAAATCTTCGCTTTCGAACAGTTTGAAACAGTATTCCCTCTGAAACTGTAGATACTTCTCAACTCCTCATCCAGGCTCGTTTCGCGGAAATCTTTAAACTTTCTGAAGGCTCTTTCCTGCATCGCCTCCAGCTGGACTACCCCCTTGCGCAGATCAAGCAATAGTGATGCTAAAGCCTCAGGACAATTCTCTTCCGTATAAAAGCAAGCCGAACCAAAAACTCTATCCAGACCAGCATGCCTTGTTGTAACCACTGGCATTCCTGCACTTAGAGCTTCCAAAATAGAAGTGGGTACTCCTTCACTATCCCCATCTTCTGCAGTCCTGGATGGATGGAGGAAAAGGTCTGCGTTTTGATAAAGTTCAACAATGTCCTCCAAGTCTTTAAGATGACCTCGAAACTGAACTCTATCCTGTAAATCAAGTTGTTTACTCAAACTAACCAGATCTGAATATTCCGGCCCCTCTCCTACAATCAGAAGCTCGAAGCTCTCTCCTTTCTTCGCCAGCAGGGCAAGAGCTTCCAGAACCATTCGATGGTTTTTTTTGGGTCGTAAAGAACTTATCATCAACAGCCTCTGCAAACTACTGACTCTCTTCTTTCGAAAAGGTAGTCCCCCAATCCCCGGGTGATATACTTTTATCTTGCTCTCTGAAATACCTAACTCTCCCAAAGCATCAGCCATGGCCGCACTGTAGACCAGAAACTGCGAACAGTAAAAACCAAGGAATTTAATAAAAAGTTTGTTTAATCCAAAATTCTTGTTTGGAAACCTAAAAACGTCGTGTCCATACCCACTCACAACCAGGGGAGTTTTGTAGATGGCTGAAAGAGGAATCATCAACAGAGCATTGGTCAGGAAGTGTGCATGGATACAACTCCATTTGTCAGACTGAAAGCCAAAAAGTAGTTTCAAGTACCCTGACCAGCCAAGAACCAGAGTTGCCATTGAAGTCTCCCTCTGATCCTTGTTTCTGCGTATAACGAAGAACTTACCGACATCAGTGGATTGTTTGTCCAGCTGACTTTGGATAAAAGATTCGCAAGGACCCAAACTTCCATACTTGAAGTGAAATATCTTAAACTCTGAGTAATTGTTTTCCATAAACCAAAAGCATTCGACTCCAAAACCACAGTACTGACATTGCAAAGTGACTCCGTCCCAAACTTTGTTTGGACAGGAACAATCTCAGCGAGTTCCATCGAACCAGAACAGACTTGAGAGTCAGTTGCCCTAACGCGTTGGAACTTCCCCCTTCCAGATGTCTTGCTACTGAAGTTGAGCATACACCGATTTGATGGCCCATAGATTTCAACCTCAATGACCAGTCAATATCTTCATGATACAAGAAAAAATCTTCATCAAAAAGTACGGGGGAACGCTTAAAACGAGCCAAATCCACACCAAAGAGTGCCCCACAAACAAAATCTGTTGGATGAACCCCAGAGTCCATGAGTTCAAGCGCTCGATGCCTTTCAGGCGAAAAACTGCAATGAAAATGAGGCAGTAGAACATTACTGGCTTGCTTCACTTTATCATCTGGTCCAGTCAAAATAGATTGTAGTACCGTATTCTGGGTTGTATCCAAGGCATTGACCAGCTCACTGATACAATAGTTATTCAATTTCAGGTCTGAGTTCATTCCGAGAAAAAAATCGTACTTTCCGCTGATGGCTTGCTGAATAAGAAAATTCATGCCAGAGGCGTATCCCGGGTTCTTTGGGTTGTGAACAGTATTCTCCCAATGACTCTCAAAATCTTCCCGCTCATTATGATCAAGAACACAAATCACAAGGTCAGAGCAACCAATTTGCCCTTCTACAGAAGTCAGTAAAGTCTTGAGTTGCGCATAGTTTCCATAATGCAAAACACCTACAAAAGTCCTTCTTTTGCATGGTTCTTTGATTAAATTTGTCAATTCTTCCATCAGTTTGCCTCTTGAGAGGATACTAGCAATGACCTGTCAACTCTAGTTTCAGCAAGTTTCCCATACAAAAAATTCAAAAAACGTTAAACATTTATTCTGGTTGCCCGATACCTTTTTTGAATCAACGAAGGGAGTAGCTGGTGAAGACAAAATTAAAAATCACCAAGAAGCAAGAGAAAAAGGAAATGCCCAAGAGCAAAGTCCTGGTGCCTGCCCTTCACGAGAGTCACAAAATCAGAAAGCATACTGATTTCATGAGAAGAGAAATCTATAACTAGTTCTATTGGAGGAATTGCATGCCGTCACCAATTCGGTTACTAACTACAAAAGAGTTAATGGATAAGTTAAAGGTGAAACGCAATACCATTTATCAATTGCGTAAAGAAGCCAATCTACCAACCATCAAATTAGGGCGTACAATTCGCTTTGACGAGGCAGAAATTGATCGCTGGCTCAAAGACCATCAAACAATGCAGGGATTCGATGATGACTTCGCAGATGAAGAGGCCGTCTAGGATTTCGAAGTGGATTTTCTCACGAAAATGACTCCAATAGAATTTGGTTTGATACCAGTGGCATGCAGCGTCCTCTCTGCGCTACTTGCTGGAGTATCATTAGAGGCCTGGAAGAGCACCAGTGAAAACCAGTTTTTCCGGACTCACCGCAACTGTAGATTACCAAAGCGGCACTCGAGCTAGCTTTACTTATATTGTGCGAGTCGCGACCGATCTGGTTGCGACTCTTTTTTTTTGCATCCATTCATTGAAACTGCCATAATACCGTCCTTGGTCTGGAGGTAAGGATGTCTGAGTTCAAAAAAACCGTATTGTGTATAGGAGCTGGCTACGTCGGTGGACCTACTATGGCCGTGATGGCGCACAAGTGCACCAACTACAAATTCCATGTGGTCGACATCAATCCCAAAAGAATCGATGCCTGGAACAGCTCCGACCTACCAATCTATGAACCGGGACTTGATGAACTTGTCTTTGAAAGAAGAAACAAAAATCTGTTTTTTACAACGGAAGTTGCCCAAGGGATTGCCGAAGCGGACATTATCTTTGTCAGTGTAAATACCCCAACCAAGACATACGGCCATGGGGCAGGAATCGCAGCAGATTTACAATACTGGGAAAAAACTGCACGACAGATTGCGGAGGTCTCCACTTCCGACAAAATTGTCGTTGAAAAAAGCACCCTACCTGTCCGCACTGCGGAAGCAATGTCCAAGATCTTGAAAGCCAACTCCAGAGGACTTAATTTTGAAGTGGTTTCCAACCCTGAATTCCTGGCTGAAGGAACTGGAATTGAAGATTTACTAACGCCTGACCGGGTCTTGATTGGAGCTGATGAGTCTCCTTCCGGACAAAGGGCATGTCAGGAAATTGCAGATATCTACAGCCACTGGGTAAAACCTGAGCGAATTTTGACAACAAATGTTTGGAGTAGTGAACTCTCAAAATTAGTAGCAAACGCCTTTCTGGCACAAAGAGTCTCTTCGATCAACTCAATCTCTGCACTTTGTGAAGCCACCGAGGCTGATGTGAATGAAGTTGCACATGCGATTGGAACTGACAGCAGAATTGGTCCCAAGTTTCTCAAGGCCTCTGTCGGTTTTGGAGGTTCTTGCTTCCAAAAAGATATTTTAAATCTGGTTTATATTGCTCGCTCTTATGGTCTGGAAGAAGTCGCCGACTATTGGGAGCAGGTCATTTCAGTCAATGAGTGGCAAAAATCCAGATTCGTGAGAAAGATGATCTCGAGTATGTTTAATACTCTCGCAGGCAAGCGGATAGTATTGTTTGGTTTTGCATTCAAAGCTAACACAGGTGACACCAGGGAGAGCCCTGCAATTGAAGTTACAAAACAGCTCTTGGAAGAGCGAGCTTCTGTAGTTATCACCGACCCAAAAGCTATAGAGAATGCAAAAATTGATTTGGTTGAATACCTTGACCAGATTGAGTTTGAAGAAGACCCTTACAAGGCCGCCGAAGGAGCCCATGCAATCGGTGTAATGACCGAGTGGGACCTATACAAGGAACTCGATTATCAAAGGATTTACGAGTCCATGCAAAAACCTGCTTGTCTGTTTGATGGTCGTAACGTTCTCGATCATAGCGCCTTGCACGAGTTGGGATTCCATGTGTTCCCAATTGGAAAAAGCCCCTTGGTACATCACTAAAATCGCAGCCCACCTCAAATAGGGCGTTGTTCTGCGCTTCTCACTGAAAGTCGCAGCTACGTTTGTAGGTTCAGATTTTCATTGATTTCGAACGTCCAAGTAAGTTCCCAAGTCTGTACCCGGTTTAGGTCGAAACTTCCAGGCCCAGAGCCACCTTATTGTAATCCAGCGAGGACCTCATAAGGAAGTTGGATAGTCCGTTTCACAATAAACGCACTACTCCTCCTTCAGGCATCATCCTCGGGACTAGCCTTAGACGTCCAGCTAGCAACTCCCCTTCATGCATCACCATCAGGAGTTACCCTTGCCGTCCGGCTAATGCTTCCCCTTACCGGGCGCATAGAGGACTTTCACCTCCAAGTAGGTGTGCCCTGCCGGGCACACATATACAAAAAACCCCGAGAGCGAACTCCCGGGGTTTTAGTATTTTACTGTTTTTGGTATTTACAGATAGCCTTTGGTGATTTCGTCCAGGTAAAGCATTCCCTCTACCGGCCTCACATTGTCTTCTCGCAATGCTTCCATCGCCATATCAGAAATGATTTTGATGTGGGCGTATTCTTTAACCATCTCTACCTGTTGAGCCTGGTCCTGACGATCTCCCACAACCAAACCAATAGCTGCGCCTCCACCGATCATTGCTGCTGTAACCCATCCAACTGGATTCCAGAAGTTAACTGCTGCGATGGCTGCCAATGTACCCAGTCCAGCTCCAGCAACACCTATTCCAATGGTGTAGTTCCAGCGACGATCAATCTTGTCCTTCACATCGCCCCAGAAGTCTCTGGCTTCACTCACAGTGTCCATGAACTGTTCCTGGTCACGCATGTCCGCTCGCATTTCCGCAAGCAGGCCTACAAAGTTCAACCACTGATTTCTGATTCCTTCTGCCTTGGTAATCATCCTTCCAGAGCGAGAGTTCAATCTTGAAAATTGAGGCTTGGCTCCTTCTCCGCGATCATAAAAATCAAAATCCCTCTTATCTACGTCAATTCCCAATTGCTGCAAGGCCTGAGTATATCTCAGCCCACGGAAACTACCATCGCGAGTACTGAGTAACGCTGGCTGGATTTGCTCCACTACTGCAGACATCCCAATCAGAGCAATCATTCGCTTTCTCAAAAGTGAGAAGTCTACACTTCGATACAAATCAACATTGTGCTTGTAGGAAGAACCGTACACCTGTCGCAGTCTTCCGAGCAACTGAGAAGCGACACTGTTTTCACTGGTGAAACTTGTCAGTTGATGCATCTTTCTTGTGGCTTCCTTCTTATGGGTAGACCACATACTGTTCCAGGTCCCTTCAACAATACCCTCTTCACGCTCTGCCCAGCCCTCTTTCACTGTATCCGCTACATCACGAATCAACTTCAAAACTTCGCTGTTCATGTCGCGGATTTCTCTGCGAAGCTCCACGGAAGCAAGAGCACTGCTTCGAGTATCTCGTACTGTGCTGTCATCACTACCACGATCCACTCTGTAACGATCCGTACTCGTAAGTGATCTTGTGTTTGTTCTCTGGTAAGCCTGAACTGCTGGGTACGCTTCATCAACAGCCGCTTTGAACCTTCTGAATTGTCTCTTGGTTCTGTGATCATCGGCACCATAATCAGAGGTATAAGTCTTCAAGCGATGAAACTCTTCAGCTGTCTTTTTAACCTTTTCCCGAACACTTGTAGGTAAGCTGTTCATTTGTAGAGAGGCATTTGAGACAACTTCTACCTGCTCTTTGAACTCACCTCTGAAATTAAGGCTGGCTCCATCTACGCTCGTAACCACCATATTGGAAGTCATATCTGCTGAGGACGAATCACTAGCCTCATGAAACTTGGTTAAAGCTAGTTTGAATTGATCAGATGTTGGTCCATGTAGCTTCGCTGCAATCAATACTTCGGTAAACGCCTTGCGAGCATGTTCATTCTCATCAGCATAGACTGCATACTTAATCATTTGCTTCTTCAAATCAGGATCTGAAAAGTCCTTGATTACATCGAGAGTGGCGTCCATCAATCCTTTTTGCTGAAGGCCCATCATGGTCAACATTGCCACTTTATAAGGAATAAAAATGTGATCCCCTGCTAGAAGACTTGCCGGGTTGATCGCAGTGTTGCCCATATTGAACTGTAGAAGTTCTACGTAGATGTCCTGATTGAAGTCTCCATAAATTTTTTCGGACAACTTCTCGGCAACATCCCGCATACTCTTTTCATCTTCGACTTTGTAGAGAGTTTTGCCTTTTTCAGCATTTGGATTTGCTTTACCCCAGTTTGGATTCTCCAATCCACCCTGCTGCTCTCCTGTTGACCAACCGAGGTCTCCATTGGCGTAAGCATCACCTCTTGCTCCACGAACAGCATCGGAATTGTAGGAGAGGTCTCTGGTCATTCGCACTTGCTTTTGAGTGTAAGAAGCAGCAAGCCTTTTATACTCTCGTCTCTTGCGAAACAATCTCTCACGTTCCACAAGCAAAGGCCTTCTGGTTGATTCACGATCATATCTTGCCAATGCCTGGTCAATCCTGTGGATTTGCTCATCCAATTCAGCAATGCTTCCCAGTACATTTGCCTGAGCACCCGCTAATTGTTCTTTGTCCTGCAAAACCTTCTCGTCATAGGCTTTATCCTTGGGGTCCTGAGTGTAATAGTCAGACTCAACGATGATGTCATCATGATAAGCGCTGTGAGAAGTGGTCCCTAAAACCGCTACACTCAATACGGTGGCTACTGTTAATTTTGCTGATCGAATCCATGTGCTGTTCATAATTCCTCCGTGCCTGAAATACAAATAGGCCGAATGACTTCAAAAGTACTACGGATTGATACAGGAAAAAGTTTCAATCAGATTACTTCACAGAGAAACAAGCTTGATTGTTGAACTGTAGTTTTTGTCGATACTTCCACAGTTGATCGGAGGGGAGTTATTCCAGATTCCCGAATTCAGCCACATTAACAAAGAAAATTTCCTAAGATATCCTGATGATCTTATCCGTCTACTTGCTAAATCAGACTATTTACGAAGTTACTGATTCATCTTGTGGAGGAGCCCGAATCCCGGCTCCACAATTTCAAGCTACTAAACTAATTATGGAACCCATCTCTAAATTGAACTTCTTAAGCACCTATAGACAATTTAGAAACATTCTTTGATCGCTTAAAAAGCGCTGGGGCCAAGAAGAAAAAAGCTGTCAAGCCAATTGCAGCCAAAATAGCTGGAAAGGGATTCTGCACCGAACTGACCGACCCTGCATAACACGCTATTGCGACATAGGGAATGCTACTTAGAAGCCAAAAACAGAGAAACTTCAGGAAATTCATTCCACTCAATCCAGCCAGACACGCAGAGATTTCAGGCAATACAGGAGCAGCCCGGGAAACAATAATGATCAATGGACCATGCTTCCTGAATGTTCCGATGGCGTCTTCTCTTTCTTTGGGGTCAGTAATCAAGACAGCCAGAAGCCCTGCCCCATATCTTCTGCTGAAGAGATAGCCACAAACTCCAGCCAAAACAATTCCGGTAATTGCAGAAACGGACCCAATAACTGGACCGAGAAAGAAACCTGCCAGAATCATGACTGTCAGTGACGGAACTGCGATGAAGAGATCTACGAACAAAAGCAAAGACACTATGAATGCCACGTAAACCGGACTGGCCTCCTGGGCGACCTTCATCCAGGTTTCTATCTTTTCAACACTCATCAGGCCTGTTGCGTTGAATAGAATGAGAAGTGCCGTAAAGAAGAGGAATAGCACGAAAACTATTTTGACTAATGATTTCATAAGGTAAGTGTATCGAGAATCGAGAGGAATTGCCTGCAGGTACCAATTCTGTACAAATTTCTACTTCAGTTCAGAATCCATGGTAGCCAGTACCTGTCAGACCAATATCGAAGCCCAGATTTCTTTGAGCTCTCCCTTTTTCTTGCGCCCTCGCTACTTCAAAATTTAATTTGGAAATCCCTTAACTTCTAAGGTGTCACTCTATAAAACCTGGTCGAAAATCCAACACAATCCAACTAAGCAAACATAGCAGTTTTTACTTGCTCCAAGTTTTAATTTAATTGGCCTACCACCATATTTTTAAACCCACTTTTTTATTGAAATTTGATTTATTTACCCACACAATTACCTAAGGTACAGAGCAAGCCTCCCCCCTCCACCGGGAAAGCACAAAAGTGTTGCTCAATTTAAAGCTGACATACCTTTAATTTTTTTCATCGCAGCAGGACGGAATGCATGATCTGAAAATTGGAGGAACAATGAGCATTTCAGCACCCATTCATGAACTAAAATCAAAGGCTAAGTCGCGTAAAAAGCAACACAACCTGAGTCTGTGCAAAGCGCAAAACCAGATAGCTCGGATAGAAGGCTACCAGAATTGGCCTCATCTAGTGAGCTCCAACTCCAAACCCATTGAAACAATGAAACAAGTGTTTGATTTTTTTCAACCTAGAGATTTGATACTGTTGGCAGCTATTCCTAAGATACACAAGACCCGTGTTGCTTGCAGATTTCTCAAGCACTTTCACCGGGCAAATGAAACTTCATTCTATTTTAGTCTGTGTGAAACCAGAGCCACAGTTTCCAAAAGGCTCTCAGAAATCTTCAATCTGGAAGAGGGTCCTGCTGTCAATATCTTTGATGAAGAAGATATGAATGACGAGCGCATCATTCACTTGGTCTCAAAATGCGCAAATTCCCTCGAAGGTTCTTTCTGTGTAGTTGACTATCTTCAACTCCTAGATCAAAAGCGATCAAATCCAGACCTGGCAAGTCAGATACGTACTTTGGGGCGGTTTACCAAAGAGAATCAATGTTATTTTCTCTTCACCTCCCAGTTAAACCGGAACTGCCAAAACTCGGGCAAGACTCCTGAGTGGAAAGATATCAGACTCCCTAACCCTATTGATTCTAGAGCTTTCAATAAGATTTTATTTTACACACTGTAGAAAACAAAAGAGTATTGCACTCCTCCAGACCAAGGCATTTTTCCATCGAGTTTTGCGAGGATTTCTAATCTCCTGGAACATTCTGCAATTGCAATCACTTTTGACAATACGATGTTCAAGCGACAAGGCGAACTGGAGAGTATTCGGTTCGTCTGTTACTCCCATTCCTTTTTCATGTAGTCCAATCAAAATAGAAACCAGCATCCAGCGCAAATCGCGAAGCCACATTTGTAAGACGAAACCCCCTTAGCTCTACACGAAGTCCCAACAAAAAAGAAACCAGCCATTAGCGCAATCCAGCGAAGCGAGGATTGCAAGAAGAACTCCCGTCTACCCTACACGTAGTCCCATCAAAAAGAAGAAACCTGCAACTAGCGGAAATCGCGAAGCTGTATTTCCAAGAAGAACCCCCCACCGCCTTCAAACTCAACCCTCTAATCCTCCCCAACATCATCTCCATCCAGATAAAACGAATCTCACAAGCGTGGAAAATCCGGCAGAGATGAGTTTTCAGGCAAAGAAAAACGGGCCTTTACGAGACCCGTACTAGCGAAGCTAATTCGGGGATCGGAAAGACCCGTTTTTCAAAGCCATGGAAGCTCAGATCAACTGATTTTCCACGCTTGTGAGATTCAAAAAAAAAGATGCTGGCACCGACCTACTCTCCCGTACCCAACGGCACAGTACCATCGGCGCTAGAGGGCTTAACTTCTGTGTTCGGCATGGGAACAGGTGTGACCCCTCTGCTACAGGCACCAGCAAATTCTTTTCTTTTGCATTTCAAATATATGAAGAAGTTATAGGTTTTATCTTAAATGATTTCAGAAACGTTAAAGTTTCATTCTCCTGGCTTACTAGAAATTCTCATTCTAGTTAAAGTCTCTCAAAATCCTGCTCTAACCTTCCTGCAATCTTTGTTGCACAGGTTAAGAATAATAGATCTCGAACATTAGTACTGGTCAGCTCAACATGTTACCATGCGTATACTTCCAGCCTATCAACGTAGTAGTCTACTACGGTTCTCACTCAAAACCGAAGTCTTGATGGGAAAACTAATCTTGAGGGGGGCTTCACGCTTAGATGCTTTCAGCGTTTATCCCTTCCATACATAGCTACTCAGCAATGCCTGCGGCCAGACAACTGAAACACCAGAGGTATGTCCATCCCGGTCCTCTCGTACTAAGGACAGCTCCTCTCAATTTTCCTACGCCCACAGAGGATAAGGACCGAACTGTCTCACGACGTTCTGAACCCAGCTCGCGTACCTTTTTAATTGGCGAACAGCCAAACCCTTGGGACCTAATACAGCCCCAGGATAAGATGAGCCGACATCGAGGTGCCAAACCTTCCCGTCGATGTGAACTCTTGGGGAAGATAAGCCTGTTATCCCCGGGGTAGCTTTTATCCATTGAGCGATGGCCCTTCCATGCGGAACCACCGGATCACTAAGCCCTGATTTCTCACCTGGTCGACCTGTCAGTCTCACAGTCAAGCTCCCTTATACCTTTACACTCTTTGCGTGGTTTCCATTCACGCTGAGGGAACCTTTGGGTGCCTCCGTTACTCTTTGGGAGGCGACCGCCCCAGTCAAACTGCCCACCAGACACTGTCCTCATACCCGTCAAGGGCACAAAGTTAGAATCCCAACAATACAAGGGAAGTATCCCAACAACGACTCCTCCGAAACTGGCGTTCCGGGCTCCAAGTCTCCTTCCTATCCTGTACATATACTGACAGAATTCAATGTCAAGCTGCAGTAAAGCTCCACGGGGTCTTTCCGTCCTTCTGCGGGTAACCAGCATCTTCACTGGTATTGCAATTTCACCGAGCACCTCGTCGAGACAGCGCTGAAGTCGTTACTCCATTCGTGCAGGTCGGAACTTACCCGACAAGGAATTTCGCTACCTTAGGACCGTTATAGTTACGGCCGCCGTTTACCGGGGCTTCGATTCGCCGCTTCGCCAAATAAATGACTAACGACTCCTGTTAACCTTCCGGCACCGGGCAGGAGTCAGCCAATATACATAGGGTTACCCCTTCGCATTGACCTATGGTTTTGGTAACCAGTCGCTTCAGCCTTTTCTCTGCAACCTCCCGATGCTCCGCACGCGAAGTGCTTCACACTAGGAGGCGACCCTTCTCCCGAAGTTACGGGTCCATTTTGCCTAGTTCCTTAACGAGGTTTCACTCGAGCGCCTTAGAATTCTCATCCCGTCTACCTGTGTCGGTTTGCGGTACGGCTAGCTTATATCTCACTAGCGGCTTTTCCTGGAAGTGTGGAGTCATGAATGCCGCTTCCTGGATTGCTCCATTCCACGTCCTGTCAGGCCTCAGCTTAACCATCGTGCGTACTTCACTACACAATGACGCCTACACCCTTCGACACTCATAGCCTTAAGAGTGCTCCATTATCCTACTCCGTCCCCGCATCGTTCAAACAATATAAGCCAGTACAGGAATATTAACCTGTCGTCCATCGGCTACGCTTTTCAGCCTCACCTTAGGTGCCGACTAACCCTGGGCGGATTAACCTTCCCCAGGAAACCTTAGACTTTCGGCGAATGGGTTTCTCACCCATTTTATCGTTACTTATACCATCATACTCACTTCTGCTTCGTCAAGTAGTCCTCTCGGTCTACCTTCACCCTACAACAGAACGTTCTTCTACCAACAATAGATCGCTAAATCTATCGCCCCGCAGCTTCGGTAACATGCTTAGCCCCGTTACATTGTCGGCGCAAATTCTCTCGACTAGTGAGCTATTACGCACTCTTTAAATGAGTGGCTGCTTCTAAGCCAACATCCTAGCTGTCTAGGAAAACTCACATCCTTTTCCACTTAGCATGTATTTAGGGACCTTAGCTGGCGGTCTGGGCTCTTTCCCTCTCGACAATGGAACTTTTCTCCCACTGTCTCACTCCCGGACAACATCCCATAGTATTCGGAGTTTGATTGGATTTGGTAACCTGGTGGGGCCCCTAGTCCAGTCAGTGCTCTACCCCTATGGAACTTAATCCGAGGCTGGCCCTAAAGCCATTTCGAAGAAAACCAGCTATCTCCGTGCTCGCTTGGTTTTTCGCCGCTAACCACAGCTCATCACCTAACTTTTCAACGTTAGTGTGTTCGGTCCTCCACTTGATTTTACTCAAGCTTCAACCTGGCCATGGCTAGATCGCACGGTTTCGGGTCTACCACATAAAACTAAACGCGCTGTTCACACTCGCTTTCGCTACGGCTCCGGATGTTAACTCCTTAACCTCGCTCTACATGGTAAGTCGATGGCACATTCTTCAATAGGAACGCGGTCACACTTATACAATAGTGCTACCACTGATTGTAGGCATACGGTTTCAGGTTCTATTTCACCTCTCTATTCGAGATACTTTTCACCTTTCCCTCACGGTACTTGTTCGCTATCGGTCGCTTCATATATTTAGCCTTAGGAGATGGTCCTCCCAGATTCCTACGGAATTTCACGTGCTCCGCAGTACTCGGGATGTAAACTACAAATAACAAAAATCCACCAGGTACGGGACTGTCACCCTCTATGGTCGAACTTCCCAAATCGTTCCCCTAAAATTTTTGCTCTTTGTCACACTTCAGCAGCAGTGCAACGCCTACTTCCCACTACCCCGCATAACCAACACCTGCCAGCTTACAGATATGCGGTTTAGGCTCTTCCCCGTTCGCTCGCCACTACTTAGGGAATCACTCTTGTTTTCTCTTCCTCCGGTTACTTAGATGTTTCAGTTCGCCGGGTTCCCTCCTCATGCACTATTTATTCATGCATGGGTGATATACTCACGTATACCGGGTTTCCCCATTCGGAAATCCTGGAATCAAAGCTCATGTGCAACTCCTCCAGGCTTATCGCAGCTTATCACGTCCTTCGTCGGTACAAAGCGCCAAGGCATCCACCATACGCCCTTAAATATCTATCCGATTTCAATAACCTGTACAACACAGATATACAGTAATTCTAAAATCATTCAAGACGGAAAACCTATAACTTCATTCTATTGTCAAAAATCATTGGTTCTTCTGAGGTCTTTGGGAGCTCATTTCTGAGTTCCTTCAGGCTTCAGTGACCTCACCCTGTTTTGAGGGTGCGATATAAAATAATCGCGAAAGGCTACATCGTCAACAAAAAGTTTTAAATTATTTGAAGTTTTTTTCATAGAATACAACTCAACCCTCAATTTTAAGCTGGATTCCCGTTTTGTATTAGACTGTATTGAATGATTAAAGTACGAATTGATACGAGTTTGGATACAATCCTGAGTCAAAATCACCTTGAACTGGAAAGCTGCCTGGCTCGAACATTTACCAGTGATATCTACCTTTGCAAAACACTGGAGGAAAGATCTGTTCTCAAGTACTTCAGCGCAATTGGCAGAAAAGACGAGAGAAACAGCGCGCTCGCTCTCAAGGCAATGCCTTCTAAGTACCGTATTGAGATTTTTGAATTTGATGAAAGCTATATCTGGATGGAGTTCCTGTCCGGAGGCACCTTGAAAGACTCAATCTTGAACGAAGAGCTTTCGGATAGTGAAACTACAGAGATTTCCTGTCAAATTTTGTCTTCAATACACTCTTGCACCATAAGTCTCCCTGTAGAACTCCCTTCACTGGAATCGAGATTTCAGTCATTACGGGCTAATCCACCACAGTTGCCTCCCCTGGAAGAACTCTTTTCCATTGCACAAACCAAAACCCGCCAACTATTAAACTCTGCTGAAGCTTCAGTTCTCTTGCATGGTGATTTTCATCACGACAACTTGATGTTCTCAGAATGCAACGAGTGGAAAGTGATCGATGCAAAGGGATTGATCGGACCAGCAGCCTACGATTATGCCAACCTCTTTTTAAATCCAACTGGATGCAGTTCATTGATTATCTCTGAAGATCGTATCCTCCAAATGGCAACCATCATAAAAAGAGAAACAATTCACAGCGCCAACTTAATCTTGGAATTTGCCTTTGTTCACGCCTGCCTCAGTATCCGTTGGTCAATCTCTGATAAACAGAACTACTCCGAAACTATCGAATTTCTAAGGATTTTAACCAAGATCCTCGGCATGAGCCCAGGCCTTGTCCCAGTTAACACTCCAGATTTGCCCTGAGCCGTCCTCAAAGCCCACTCTCAAAGCAAAGTCATTTTGCCTGTTCAATGAAACCTGGTTCATCGCGAAGTCCTGGATGATTCGCCCATCAAAAACACTTCCACTTCCTGTAAGCCTGCGAAGCTGTCTTCCATCAAATAGTAAGATTTCCATTCCTCGAGCTTCCATGATTCGAAACACAATCATTTGATTATTAGAAAAACCAAGTATCCCATGTAGTTTTCTTCTCGAAGAGTAGTGTTCCCTTAGCAATCCACTTGAAGAAATTTCAATTAAATTTGATTCCTGTTTGGAGTTTAAAACCAATACAACATTTCCGTTTAAGAGGACCCCCGGAAAACTGGAGAGATTATCATCAGTTGAAAACAGTTCAACCAACTCCCCTTGATCAAATTTTAATGGAGATGAGAGGCCGCTGCTGTGCTCGAGACGAAAGAAAATTTCTCCCACGCATCCAGCAACAGGAAGGCCTGTTATTCTGGCTGAGGACTGCAAATATTTACCAATAGTTATCAGGTCTTCCCCCACCAGGCACACGCAATCATGAGTGTGAGAGGTAGAGCGCAACAATATCTCTTGAGATCTCGTAGCGGTGGGACCCAGGGGACCGACACACTTATCTTGAATCAGGAGACTGGTTTTCTCTTCTATATTTTGGCAGATCAAACCTTCCTCAAACTGATAGTAGGCAATCGTATGATCATTCTTAAAGACCGGATGAGAGCAAGCACCTGGAGCACTTAAGCTCGTGATTAAAGAGTCTTGATGAATCAAGATTTTGTTGTTCTCTGGCTTACTAGAGCAATTTACATAATTACATAGCCAGACTTGCTCACCCAACTAGCAATATTTTCAACTGTTACTGAGCCTAATGCTTCCTTGATTGCGTGAATCAGTTCGTCTGTAGTACGGGCTTTGACATTGCGCAAAAACTCCTTCACCTTACTCCACATCATCTCAATAGGATTTAGATCAGGTGAGTATGGTGGAAGAAACTTTACTCTTGCTCCCCTGGCTTCACGATCCTTATGAGCTGCGAGATTGTCCATTACGACTGTATCTCCTTGTTTGAGAGAGGGGGCTAGAAAATGGCGTACATATTCCCTGAAAGAAATCGAATTGGTAGCCCCTGGCATAACCATACATTCCGTAGCGCCACTTAGTCTCATGGAGGATATCATTGTGATCGTTGTCCAGCTCCCTCCCGGGGCTGAGTCATGGCATCGGGTGCCACCCAGAGAACGGCCACGCAATCTGGTCATGCTTGTTTTGGCTCCAGATTCGTCCAGAAAAACCAGTGAACCTGCGTCCCAAAGCGGCTGGGCTTTCTTCCATTCGGTTCACTTTTGAGCTACGTCCTCTCTATCTTGCTCGTCTGCACGCAAGGTTTTTGTTGTAACGAAAACCAAGACGAGCAAGAAGTCTATGAAACGTAGGGATCGTACAGCTAACCTTGTGTGAAAACTCACCTTGGATTTGCTCCAAAGTTGCATCCTTGTTTTGCGTAACGTAGTCTCGTATTTCTTCGATCAATTCAGCAGAAAAAGTTCTTTGGCCTTTAGGACCCGGTTTACCTGGCACAAGTGAAACACCTTTTCTATGATCCAGTAATACCTTTTTTACAACTGAATGGGTAACTCCAAGCCAAAAAGCAATTTCCTTATACTTTAATCCATTCTCCTCGCGGAGCTCCACAATCCTTTTTTTGATTTCAATAGATGTAGCTTTCATAACCTTACTATCAACAAAAATAATCTTTTTCTTTATATTTTTGTTAATTGCTATAGTTATCCATAAAAAGCATAAAACAAAACTCAATTAAATTCTTCACCATCACCTAAATCATGGATTGACATCAGATCCAGCGGAAGCTCTCACAGTGATATTCTCAGATCGTGAGAGAGCTACCATATTAGAATTGTCCCGAGACGCCGCTTCGAAAATACCCCAAAAGCCAAACTACACTATAAAAAAAAACAATCCCCGGAAGCTTGGAAGAATAGAGGTGCTTCGGTAGGGATTTTGCAGCTGGATTGACTGATCGTGAGAGAGCAATAGCGGAGCTATTGTGATTGAGGGATCGAGCAAGTCAGCAATAAAATACCAGCGAAACGCCCTATTCTGAGAAGTTTCAGGGGATAAAAAAAGAAAATCCCCCGAGACTCAGAGTTTTTCCGGGTCTCGGGGGATAAAGAAAAAGAACCCCATGAAATCTCGTTCGGTAGAAATCACAGGGTTCAATTTAATATGCAAGGAAAGGTAAGACTGAGAAC
>Ga0181587_10000619_pt1 | contig 28855 bp, 22 predicted proteins | sample 071ome_27_FD_132463 | JGI IMG/M metagenome (GOLD analysis project Ga0181587, IMG submission 132463) | Coastal salt marsh microbial communities from the Groves Creek Marsh, Skidaway Island, Georgia - 071409AT metaG (megahit assembly) | ecosystem: Environmental > Aquatic > Marine > Intertidal... | reverse complement strand
GAAGATACATTATTTGAATTCAACCTCTTGGGCCTTCAGCCCCGACTTCTCGGGCTCGAAAGAAATATCCGACAGACCTGGTCCTGCCAAGACTGCAGCCAAGTTTCGAGGGCCACCGCTCAGGCGCCGGTATTCTGCCCAGCTGAGCAAGACATGTGATGGCCGCCCACGATCGGTGATCACGACAGGGCCGTCCTCAGCCGCGCGCTTGGCTCTGCCGACATCCTGATTGAGTTCTCGACTCGAGACTGTGTGTACGCCCATAGCATCCTCCAAGTACAATGTAGATACATTACTACAATTTTGACCGGACGGCAACAGTAGCTGCATTTTCCACATCGCTTAGGTATTCTTTTTGCGTTGTTACAGTCTGCGCGGATCGGTTTGCTGCTAGAGTCATTCGTACCACATGACCTTTGAACTGATGTTAGAATAAATGATTACAATGACTTAGGCGGTAGAGAGGGTTCGACACCAGACCCACCCTCTCCGCCATTCCAAAATCCGCCAAAACACTTTCGCAACCACAGAGTCCCTGCCACCATGATTGATCGGGAAATCGATATCAGCACTGACGACGGTGCCATGAACACCTTCATCACCCATCCTGAAGAGGGTGATGCCCATCCGCTGGTGTTGTTCCTGATGGATGCCCCGGGAAAACGCGAGGAATTACACGACATGGCCCGACGCCTGGGCACTGCGGGTTATTACGTGATGCTGCCCAATCTTTACTATCGCCGCGTGAGGGAATATCGAATCGAGGAGTCCAGCCGGGAAGAGATGTTCAGCCATATGGGTTCACTGAGCAACCAAATGGTCATTGCAGACATTAAAAAGTTGATTGATTTTGCAGTTTCGGATAGAGCTGCCCGCACTGACAAAATTGGCTGCATGGGCTATTGCATGAGCGGACCGTTCGCGTTTGCGGCAGCCGCCGCTTTCCCCGAACAGATTGCCGCCAGTGCCTCCTTGCATGGTGTTCGTCTCCATACCGATAGCCCGGACTCACCCCATCTCGATGCTGCCCAGATCACGGGCGAAATGTATTTTGCCTGCGCAGAAACCGATGAGTACGCACCTCCCGAAATGGTTGAAAAGCTGGAGCAACATCTGACGACTACCGGAATCGATTACCGAATCGAGTGGTACCCGGGCACCGAGCACGGTTTCGTGTTCCCGCAGCGTAAAGGCAAGTACCACAAGGCCTCTGCAGAAAGGCACTGGGAGAGACTTCTGGCGATGTTTGGGCGTTGTTTGTGATCCCCTTCGGTGCTAGGTTAGCGGGCCAGACGCAACTTGAGGTTAATAACTACAGAGTTTCCATCAATCAATGAGGCGTTAAACCCGGAGGAATCAACAATGAAAAAATTATCGAGCCTTTTGCTTGTCCTACTTTTCCAGCTCGGGATTGGCACCGTAACCGCCCAGTCGTTGGACCTCGGCCGTGGCGAAATTCCGGTAACCGTGCCGGCAGGTTACAGCGAAGATGTTGCGGCTCCCTTGATTGTGCTGTTGCACGGCTATACCTCCAGCGGGGCCCGGGTCGATGAGTATATGGGTCTGAGCGCCATTGCCGACGACTACGGATTTTTGTTGGTGGCGCCAGACGGTACCCGCGAGTCTGGGGGCAATGAAAGCCCATTCTGGAACGCCTCTATCGCCTGCTGCAATTTTTACCAGTCGGAAATCAATGATAGCGGTTACATCAGATCGATTATCGATGAAATGAAGGCTCGCTATAACGTCGATGCCAACCGGGTTTACCTTATTGGCCATTCCAATGGCGGATTTATGTCCTACCGCATGGCGTATGAGCATTCCGATGTCATAGCTGCCATCGCCAGTCTCGCCGGTGCCGATCACCCCGAGCGAAGGGAAGGGCCAGCCAACCCCGTACACATCCTGCAAATACATGGTACTGCCGACGGCACCATCGCGTATCGCGGTGGCGAAATACGCGAAAATCGCTATCCGGGCGCGCTGAACTCTGTGCGCCGCTGGGCCAGACTCAACGGGTGTGAGGACCAGGGCAGAGGCCGGGAAATGAGAGATCTTGACGCAAGCCTGCCGGGTTTCGAAACTGGCGTGCTGCGGTTTAACGTTGGTTGCCGGGCAGGCGGCTCCGCGGAATTGTGGACTATCAGCGCGGGAGCCCACTCCCCTACCTTCTCCGACTCCTACGCCGAACAGGTGGTGGAGTGGCTGTATGCCCATCCAAAACCGGACTCAAGTTCAGCTGATTAATAATGAATTAGACAGCGCCTCGGATAGCCTCGAGGCGCTCCCTCACTTCGTGCGCTTTCTCCTCGGTCAGCGTGTAGGTCGCGATTATCCAAATTGCGATGCCCGAGGCGAGGCAGGGCACGAAGGCATCGAACAGCCTTATCATGGTTATTGCCTGCGCGGGTTGTGCTCCTTCAAGAGCAACATCGAAGCCGGTCGCGGTCAGCAGAAAACCACCAGCCGCAAGTGCTGCGGCCTGACCAAGCTTGACCACCCACCAGAAGATTGATCCGAACATTCCCTCACGCCGCTCACGTGTGTTGAGCTCGTCATAATCGACCACATCGGCGATCATCGACGGCATCAGTGTGAATAATCCTCCCAATCCAAAGGCAATGAAAGGCGCTGGTAATAACAACAACCAGGGTGCGTCAGGCGTGTAGCAAAACCACTTGAGAGCATAGCCAATCATCGAGATGCCGGTCGAGATCAGGAACGCCCGGCGCTTGCCGATACGGGTCGCTAGGGCCGTGACAACGGCTATTACAACAAAAGTTGAAATAGCGCCCAAAGTTCCGGCATAGCCGGCATATTCGGCGCCCGCCACGGTATCGCCACCAAATACGTAATAAATAATCACATAGGACTGAAATGCGGCCACCATGATGAAGCCGTTGAAAACCAGAAACGTCGCAATACAAAGTTTTAGAAACGGCTTTATCTTCAGGGTTATCGCAAACCCATGTGCAAAATCTGTGACGTTTCGACGCAACACCCCGCCGCGTGTTTTCTTCGTCTCGCTCATACTGTGAGATTCAGATGCGGCGACAGTAATAAACCGCTCCTTCAAAAAAAGCGCCGGCATGATACCAATTAGTATCACTGCTGCCGCGATGATCAATGCCAGTCCTCCCGCGCCGTCGACCATGTCATCGAAGTATCGTTCGTTCTGCATAAAGAGCAGAAACCAGGGTGCGATGATATAGGCAAACTGGCCAATGAAGTTTTGCACACCCATAAGTCGCGTGCGTTCGTGGTAATCAGGAGTCAACTCGTACCCGAGCGCGACCCAGGGTGTAACAAATACCGTGTAAGCGAGGTAAAAAATGAAAGAACCAAGCAGAAAGAACCAGAAGTAATACGCCTCGGACCTTCCGTCTGGCAGCTGCCACAGCAGGGCAAATACAACGCCGACGGTGATTGCACCAATGAAAATATAGGGCCTGCGTCGACCCCAGCGGCTGCGAGTATTATCAGAGAGGTAGCCGATCAGTGGGTCTGTGATCGCGTCGGTTAGTCGGGGAATCGCAGCGAGCAGACCAACCAGCGCCGGATTCATTCCCAAGCCTAGATTCAATACGATAATCATACCCCCGATGGCCGCTGCCAACAGGTTGTTGACGAAGGCTCCAAGCCCGTAAGCGACCTTCTGGGGAAACGGTATACGGTCTTCTTGCCGCGTTCTGAAGTGCTTCATGGAGCGAGTGTGCTTGATATTGACAGCGCTGTCAATTATTGATAGAACTGCGCTCCGACAAGAAACGCGATCTCCTCAGCTGGCCCACAGATCACCTTGGCATAGGAATTTGACCGCTCGGGCAGGCTATCGTGCCAGCACACTGGTTTGTGAGGAGGGTCATCGACGACAAGACGATGCATCGATAACGAGAGACAGGTGACTGGCTTGGGGGCGGGACTGGCTTCCTTGTTAGTGATTGGGTTGAGGGGGAGGTAATGACAGCATCCGGTGCGCAGCCAGTAGCAGATAGCGCGAGGCTCGAGGAGAGAGTTGCGGAATTACTTTCCACAATGACCCTGACCGAAAAAATCGGCCAGATGAGCCAGGTAAACGCTGCTGAAAATTACGTTACGGATTGGCTTCGCGCTGATATCCAGTCGGGTCGGATCGGTGCCATCCTGAATCAGGTTGATGTCGATGTCGTCAATGAAATTCAGCGCATTGCCGTCGAGGAAAGTCGCCTCGGTATTCCGCTTCTGATTGGTCGAGATGTAATTCACGGATTCAAGACTGTTCTTCCTATTCCCCTTGGCCAGGCCGCATCCTGGAACCCCGAGCTGGTCAGAGCAGGTGCTGCGGTCGCTGCCCGAGAGGCGGCGGCCTGCGGAATCAACTGGACATTCGCGCCCATGCTCGATATTTCAAGGGATCCTCGCTGGGGAAGGATAGCCGAAAGCCTAGGGGAAGATCCCTTCCTTTCGAGCTGTTTGGGCGCCGCTATGGTGCGAGGTTTTCAGGGGGTTAGTCTTGATCAACCTGACACTATTGCTGCCTGTGGCAAGCACTTCGCCGGTTATGGCGCGGCGGAGAGCGGCCGAGACTATGCCACCACCAACATTCCCGAAAACGAACTCAGGAATAATTACCTCGTGCCATTTCATAGCGCGGTAAACGCAGGTGTGACATCGCTGATGACTTCGTTCAGCGATCTCGACGGAATACCTGCATCGGCGAACGAATTTCTGCTGCGTCGCATCTTGCGCTGCGAGTGGCAGTTTGACGGCTTTGTGGTCAGCGACTGGGACTCGGTACGCCAACTGCAGATTCACGGTCTGACCGACAACGACAAAGAGTCCGCCTATCAGGCGGTTAATGCGGGCGTTGATATGGAAATGGCGGGTGATTCCTACCGCAATTACATTGAATCTCTGGTCGAGCAGGGACGTCTCAGCATCGATTTGATTGACATGGCGGTCGGAAACATTCTGCGTATCAAGTTTCGCCTCGGATTGTTTGATAATCCTTACACCGATGCCTCTATGTTTCCCCCGCCTGGCGATCCCGAAGCGCTGGCGCTGGCGCGCGAATTTTCTCTGCAAAGTGTCGTTCTCCTAAAGAACGACAATCGGGTCCTGCCGTTGCAAATAGAAAAGATCAACAGTCTCGCTGTGATCGGACCACTGGCAAATGCGCCTTATGAACAACTGGGAACCTGGATTTTCGACGGCGACGAAAGTTTCAGTATTACAGGAGTGGACGCCATCAGGGAACTTGCGGGCGACCGCTTGAATATTGAATACCATCAGGCGCTGGAAACCTCGCGGAGTAAATCTACTGAGTCTTTCGACGAGGTCATCGACGTCGTCGAACGCTGCGATGCCTCGGTATTATTTCTTGGTGAGGAATCCATTCTCTCGGGAGAAGCCCATTGCCGTGCCGATATCGATTTGCCGGGCGCTCAGGCTGACCTGGTGGCAAGGCTCAGGCGGACAGGCAAGCCCTTGATTGCAGTGGTTCTGGCGGGGCGACCGCTGACACTCACCAATATTGTCGATCAGGTTGACGCGTTGCTTATGGCCTGGCATCCCGGAACTATGGGTGGCCCGGCGATTGCTGATCTGCTTTTTGGCGTGCATTCCCCATCCGGTAAACTGCCGGCTTCTTTTCCGCGCCATGTTGGCCAGATACCGATTCACTATAACCAGAAAAACACCGGCAAACCGCCGTCGCATCAGTCCATAGTCCACATTGACGACATTGATGCCGAGGCGCCGCAGACGTCCCTGGGCATGACAGCATTTCACCTGGATACCGGCTATAAGCCTCTGTGGCCGTTCGGATATGGCCTCTCCTATGCCCATTTTCGTTATTCGAACCTGCGTTGTAGCGCGAAGGAAATTCACGACGGGGAGGTACTTGAAGTATTCGCCGATCTTACCAATGATGGTGAGGTGCCTGCCGATGAAGTCGCCCAGTTGTACGTTCGCGATCTGGTCGGAAGTGTGACGAGACCAGTGCGCGAATTGAAAAATTTCAAACGGGTTACAGTACAACCTGGTGAAACGATTACCCTGAGGTTCGAGCTTCCTGCCAACGCCCTGGCGTTTTATGGTCGGAACCAAGAGTTGCAGATAGAGCCGGGAGAATTTCATGTATGGGTTGGAGGCAGTTCGGAAGCCGAACTACAATCCAGTTTTCGACTCGTTAGCGACAGCTAAATAATGACTGATCAGTCAAATATATCTTACATGGTGCGGGTAGCGCTGATTGTCGCTCTCGGCGGATTCCTTATGGGATTCGATTCATCGGTAATCTCCGGGGTTATTGGTTTTATCGAAGTGGAGTTCAACCTCAACAGCCTGGAGCTAGGTTGGGCAGTGTCTTCGCTCACCCTGGCTGCCACCCTGGCGATGATGGTCGCGGGCCCGATCAGTGACCGCTTTGGCAGGCGTCCGGTGCTGAAAGTCGCGGCGCTGTTGTACGCGCTCTCGGCAATCGCCTCGGCTGTTGCGCCCAGCTTCCTGGTGCTGGTTTTCGCGCGCATGGTCGGCGGTCTGGGTGTAGGGGCTTCGCTGATCATCGCGCCAATGTATATCGCCGAAATGGCGCCACCCGACTCCCGCGGACGCCTGGTTTCCTTCAACCAGTTCAATATCGTCATCGGAATTTCGGTGGCGTTTTTTTCCAACTACCTCATCCTCACCCTCGGGCAATCGGATGTCGCGATCAGCGAGGCGCTTAACGTCGAAGCGTGGAGCTGGCGCTGGATGCTGGGTATCGAGCTGCTGCCGGCCGTGGTTTACTTCCTCGCATTGCTGACGGTGCCGGAGAGCCCCCGCTGGCTGGCGCTGCAGGGCAATGACGATGCGGCGCTGGAAGTGCTTGGCAGGATAAATGGCCCCGAGCGGGCACAGTTGGAACTGGCCACGGTAAAACAAAGCCTGGCCGGCGAGCAGCAAAAAGGCGAGGAGGTTTTGTCTTCGCTGTTTCGCAACTCGATGAAGCTGGTTCTGCTGATCGGTATCAGTGTCGGAATACTGCAGCAGATCACCGGGATCAACGCTGTCTTTTATTACGCGCCGATGATCTTTGAGCAATCCGGCATCGGCACCAACGCGGCGTTCATGCAGGCGGTGCTGGTGGGTCTGACCAACGTGATCTTTACCGTGGCGGCTATGCTGCTGATCGACCGACTGGGGCGTCGTACCCTGTTGCTGTTCGGATTGTCAGGCATAGCAGTCTGCATGCTGACCCTGGCCTATGGATTCGGCTCCGCGACCTTTCGCCTCGATCAACAGGCTGTCGATGCCTTGCCGGCAGAGATAGATCGGGGACAGCTGCTCGCTGTGATTGACAACACCTACCAGAGCGACACCGAATTCAGCGAAGTGCTGACCGAAGCGCTGGGTGAAGAAGCGTTTGCCCGGTTCCAGCCCCAGCTGGTCAGCGCGGCGATCGATCTGCAGCCACTGCTGATCCTGTTCGCTATCCTGGGCTTCGTGGCCAGTTTCGCGATTTCCCTCGGTCCGGTTATGTGGGTACTGTTTTCCGAACTGTTTCCGAACAGGGTGCGCGGTAAGGCGATTTCCTTTGTTGGCTTGATCAACTCGGCCGTCGCCTTTCTGGTTACGCTGTTGTTCCCGTGGGAGCTGAATAACTTTGGCGCCGCAACTACGTTCATGATTTTTGGCCTGTTTGCGCTGCTTGGAGTAATTATTGTCATGAAGATTCTGCCGGAAACCCGGGGCCGGTCGCTTGAACAAATTGAAACAGAGCTGGTGGGCGCCTAACATGATCAAGCGAGTAGTTGTTCTCCTGTTCACCGTCATACTGAACGGCCTGCTATGGAGTAACCCGGGCGTGGCGCAAGCAATAAAAGTCGAAATAGTCAGAAGCGATGACGGGTTCCAGCTGTTGCGCGCAGGCGAGCCCTACGTCATCAAGGGTGTCGGGCGCGAATTCGGCGACATTGCCGCCATCGCGGCTCACGGTGGCAATTCATTTCGTAACTGGACCAGCGATAATGCTGCAGAAATTCTCGATTTGGCCCACGAATACGGAATTACCGTCGCGCTGTGTCTCCCGGTGCAGGCAGAGCGCTGGGGTTTCGATTACGGGGACGCGGCGGCAGTGGCTGGGCAGCTGGCTGCGATGCGCGAAGAGGTATTGAAATACAGGGATCATCCGGCGTTGTTGGCCTGGATAATCGGTAACGAACTGAATTTCGATTATCGAGATTCGCGCGTCTACGATGCGGTCAATGAAATTTCCAATATGATTCATGAACTTGACCCCAATCATCCGACCACCACCACCGTTGCGGGACTGGGCTTAAACGTGGTGGAGGACCTGCAGACCAGGGCAACCGATCTCGATTTTATTAGCTTCCAGGTTTACGGTGAGCTTGCCAATCTGCCAGGGTTTCTGAATTCACTTGATCTTGACAAACCCATCATGGTGACGGAGTGGGGGCCAGTCGGGCATTGGGAGATACCACCCACTTCCTGGGGTGCTGCCGTTGAAATGAATAGCTCGGCCAAGGCTGATGTTTACGAGAGCATGTACGAGGAAAACATTCGCCCACTACTGGGCAGGATAATCGGTTCCTATGCTTTTCTCTGGGGTCAGAAACAGGAAAGAACTCCCACCTGGTACGGCATGTTTACCGAGACCGGGGAGGAGACCGCCACCGTAGACGTCATGCATCGCATCTGGAACGGAGATTGGCCAGGCAATCGTGCGCCAGTAGTCAGGTCGTTGTCTTTGAATGCCCAAACGGCCGACCAGAATGTCAGGCTCAGACCAGGCCGCGAGTATAGGGCGGTCGCAAGGGTTTTCGACCCCGATGGCGACGACCTTCGCTACCACTGGGAGCTGAAACCCGAGAGTCAGGCACAGCAGGTGGGCGGCGATTTCGAGCAGTCGATTGACAATCTGGACCTCGGTATTGACGACCTTAACTCACGGCGGATTCGCTTTGCCGTGCCTGAACAACCGGGAGCCTACCGGCTTTTCATGTATGCCTATGACGAGCACAACCATGCTGCGCACGCCAACATTCCTTTCCTGGTGATTGACTGATGGGGCAGCAACAGATGATCGATAAGTCACGGCCCGTGCGCGACATGGCGGAGTGGGTGGAATCAATCCTGTCGCGCATGACATTGGCGCAAAAGGTGGGGCAAATGACCCAGCCGGAGCGCATGGAAATCAGCCCGGCGGAGGTTAGGGATTTCCACATCGGTTCGGTGCTGAGTGGCGCGGGGTCCTGCCCGGGCGCAAATCGGCCAGAGGACTGGATCAATATGGTGGACGCCTATTGGAATGCCGCTACCGAACAGACTGAAAGCCACCTGCCGATTCCAATCCTCTATGGTGTCGATGCAATCCACGGTAATGCCAATGTGCTTGGGGCGACAGTATTCCCCCACAATATCGGGCTAGGCGCGGCCAACGATGCGGATCTCATCGAGCGGATCGCCCGCGCTACAGCGCTCGAAATCCTGGCCACCGGCGTCGACTGGACCTTTGCCCCTACCCTGGCGGTAGCCCGCAACGACAAGTGGGGGCGAACCTACGAAAGCTATTCTGAGGATCCCGCTATTGTTACGGTCTTCGCCGACCGCTTTGTGTCGGGTATGCAGGGGAATTTGGGTGAGGAGGGAGTGCTGGCTTGCGCGAAGCACTGGATTGGGGACGGAGGAACCTGGAACGGAGTGGACCAGGGCGAAACCCGAATTGGTTTCGATGAACTTAAGCGCGTACACATGACGCCGTATCTCAGAGCACTTGCGGCCCGCGTGCAGACGATCATGGTGTCATTTAATAGTTGGAATGGCGATAAGTGTCACGGACACGGGTTTCTGGTCACCGAGCTGCTGAAGAATCAACTCGGCTTCGACGGCTTCGTAATTTCTGATTGGGACGGCATCGATTATCTGTCCAAAGATTACGCGGAGGCGATCGCGCTGAGCGTCAATGCCGGGGTCGACATGTTCATGATCTCTGTAGAGTGGCGCGAGTTTATCAGGCTGCTGATCAGGCACGTTGAAAGCGATATCGTGCCGATGGAAAGAATCGATGATGCTGTGCGCCGTATTCTGACTGTCAAGCACCGCTTCGGCCTGTTCGAGAAACCCGCCCCGGCGGCAAGGAAGTGGTCCGGCAGTTCGGTTTTCGGTTGCAAAGACCACCGCGATCTGGCCCGCGAAGCGGTCCGAAAATCGCTGGTATTACTCAAAAACGAGCAGCAGCTGTTGCCACTGCAAAAACAGTCCCGCATCCTGGTAGCAGGACGTAACGCAGATAATAGGGGCGCGCAATGCGGTGGCTTCACCGTCGAGTGGCAGGGCACAAAAAGCAGTAGTCAGATAGAAGGTGGAACATCGATCTGGGAAGCAATCCGTGATGTCAATCCGACTGCCCAGTTAAGTTTGAACGGGAGCGCGGCCAGTCGTGACCGCCATGATGTTGCATTAGTGGTTATTGGCGAAGATCCCTACGCGGAAGGCATGGGTGACATCCGTGAATCCGATGATGTGGTGGTGCAGTCAGGCTCGATGATCCGTGGCACCTTGAAGGTTCTTGAGCCTTATGGTCAGTCACTGGCCCTTGCGGATCTGCATCCCGAAGATCTTGAGGTGATCGAGAAGATTTCTGCGCAGGGAATTCCCGTGGTTGCGGTGATGTTGTCCGGCAGACCACTGGTGGTTGAACCCGAAATGGCGCTAGCCACAGCGTTTATAGCCGCCTGGTTGCCGGGTTCCGAAGCCAGCGGAATTGCTGATGTCCTGTTCGGTGATTATAACTTCACAGGACGCCTTGCGTTTTCCTGGCCAACTGCTGATGGTAGGCAGCAGAACGTTGGCGACGACGGATATCAGCCCCTTTTCCCCTACGGCTTCGGATTAAGCTACTAGGCATCTGGGTGCGGTTTGCCGGTAGATTCTCGGACCTTGATTTGGGCCGGAATGACCTCCAGTTCGGATGCTTCGCGGTCGGAACGTGAACCATCGATCAACATCATTGCTGCCCTTTCTGTCATCTTAACCAGCGGCTGGGAGACCGTTGTGAGCGCCGGATGGACCTGACGTGCCAGGGCGATATCGTCAAACCCCGCCACTGAAAGCTGCTGAGGCACACTAATTCCGAGTCTCTCCGCTGCTCTTAGTACTCCTACTGCCATGTCGTCGTTGGCAGCAAAAATCGCGGTGGGCGGGTTTATCCCCTGCAGCAGTTTCTCGGCTGCCCTTTCGCCGGAACCCAGCGAGTTGTCGCCCTTTACTACAAGGCTTTCAGAATATTGAATACCCGATTTGCGAAGGCCGCCTTTGTAGCCGCTATACCGGTTGGCTACGGCCTTGTGACTGGGATGCCCGGTCACAAAGGCAATTCTTCGATGTCCGAGAGATGCCAGATAGCAGGTCATTTCAGCGCTGACTTCTTCGTCATTGGTAGAGATGGAGAATCGAAGGTCTCGGCCTTTGCCCGGCGAAAGCTTTACCAGAGGCGTCCCAGTTTCCTCGATAGCGTCGACAATACGCGGCATATTGGAGAGGGGTGCGGCCAGAATCAGGCCATCGGGTCTGGCGTGCTCGATGAGTGAGCGAAGCTCATCACCAACGTGCCTGTCACGGTAATTACAGGGATGAATCAGCAGATCATAATTGGCACCTTTGCAGGCTCTCAGGGCGCCCTCCTGCATGTTTATAATGTAGCCGGCGCTAGGCAGCTCGTAGGCGGATGGGTCGTCATAGACTAGCGCAATAAGGTGCGAACGCTGACTGGCAAGATTTCGAGCAGAAGGATTGGGTTTATAGTTAAGCTCGGCAATCGCTTCATTGACTTTTTGCTGTGTGGCCTCTCGGACATTTGGTTCCCGATTAACTACCCGCGAAACAGTTTTGATGGAAACTCCGGCAAGTGCAGCGACATCGTCTAGAGTGGCTCTGTGCATCATATTGGGTTCGTCATACCAGATCGAGCGATTGTCGGTAATGCTGGCGTCATGGACCGGTAGATCGCCCGCAATTTTCGCATGGTTTTCCGGGTCAGCCCACAGGTTTGTGGGTGATCCGGAACGTGTCTTAATGGGTAAACCATCTAAGAGTTTAAAATAATTTGACAACGCTGTCATTATTGTCTATAACCTTGCCTTATGACAGCGCTGTCATTATCGCGTGTCATCGGGATTAAACACAATCCGTCAGTTTTCGGGAAATCTGCAGAATTAGCTTGAATCTAAAACAACACCGAGCGATTAAATTTTAATCGCTAGCTGCAGGACGAATTCTGAAATTAAATTAAACGCTCTTCGAAAAGGGGGGAGTAACGTGAACAAGCAATATCTGATTATTAGAATGCTAGGTGCGATTGCTGTTTTCTATGCGTTTGGCGCAGCTGCACAAGAAGCGCAAACAGACGATGAGGCAGCTTTTGAACTCGAAACCATAGAGGTTACAGCGACAAGGCGCGAAACCGATATATTGGACACTCCAATCGCGGTTTCCGCAATTACCCAGGACCAAATGCAGGCGCTGGGGCTGGACAATATAAAAGACCTCAGCTACAGCCTCCCGTCGCTTTCGGTTCAGAACACAGATACCAGTGCGCCAATCATTACCCTTCGCGGAGTGAGGTCCAACAATGTAACCGAGGTCGGAGATCCGGCAGTTGGTATCCACGTCGATGGCATATACGTGCCGCGACCTCAGGGTGCAAATGCGCTAATGTTCGACCTCGAGCGGGCAGAGCTCTTGCGGGGTCCCCAGGGTACCCTGTTTGGTCGAAACTCCATCGTCGGGACCCTCAACATGGTTACCGCAAAGCCGAGCACCGAGGGCCAAAGCGGCTCGGTTACGGTCGGTGGGGGAAGATTTAATGAGGAAGGCATTCGTGCGCACTACAATCTGCCGGTCAACGACCGATTTGCGCTTCGATTCGCGTACATGTCGGACAAGAAAGATTCTTTCCTCAACGGCTACTATGATGGGTCCCAGCCAGACTGGCGCTACCTTTCTCAGGATGTGAGAAGCCAGTTCCAGCCGATCACCGACCAGAGTCAAAAAATCAGCGCTCCCGATTATTCGTGGTACCTGGGATGTCAAAGCTGGCAGGAGGGTTGTTGGGCCGATCCCGGTTGGCAGATTGGACTCCCGCAGACCAAGGTCGCCGCAGACCCTGAAGATTTCTACAATAACGTCAACAACCACGCTTTCCGCATTAGTGGTCGCTACCTGATTGACGATAGCAGCGACCTTACAATTCAGTATGAAAGATTCCAGGATGACGGCGCAGGATGGATGAACATGTACTCCTGTGAGCAGATGGCACTGCGAACAAATCGCTTGCAGGGTGATCCGGCCGTTTATGGAGCGAATACCTGCAGTGATCTGCAGGGAACCGAAGATCGTTACACCGCTTACGTGAATACCCCGGGTGTAGTGGATATGGGCATTGATTCCATCCGTGCTATTTACACCAAGTCGTTCGGAGACATGGAGTTCACTGCCCGCTATGGCAATCAGACCCTGGAGCAATACTCGCAGTTCGATATCGATGGAGCGGCAAATGCCGCCTATGACATGTCGTTTGTGATCAACGATTACGTCGCAAAGTCCGATGTTGTTGATCTCGAGCTGCAGGGGAATTTCGGCGATTTCGCCTGGGTGGTAGGTGCTTTCTACATGGAAGAGCAGAACGACATGGAAGCCTACTTTCATGCGACCTTGAATGGCGACACCATATTCAAGCAGCCCGACCGCACAGTAAAGGCGTCTGCCTTGTTCGGCCAGACTACCTATGCGCTCAATGATCGCATGTACCTGACCTTCGGTCTTCGTTACACAGAAGATGAGAAGTCGGATGTCGGCGGTCGTGTTTTCGACTGTAGTGTCTGGAATAGCTGCTACCCGTCTACCGAAGTGTGGGGACAGCGGTACCTGTTTCCAGAAACTCTTAACGCCTTGACCCCCGATTTTCACCTCGCTGGTGGTCTTTACGCTGGCGTTAACTGTGAGGCCGGTGGTGGTCCGTATGGTGGTGGACCCTACCTCGGCGCTACCGGTTGTATGGTCGAAACAGCACAAAACGACGTGTCGGAGACTTTCAGCAACACTGACTGGAGGATAGGATTCGATTGGGACGTATCCGATAATGGTTTCCTCTACACCTATCTCGCGACCGGGTTCAAGTCAGGCAGCATTGCCGACCAATATGTCCGCGGTGAAAACACTGTGCATCCGGATGGTCCCGGTTCAGCGGTAAGCACCTCTTACGACGAGGAAGAGGCGACGACTTTTGAGATCGGTTACAAGGCACGCTTGTTGGATAATCGTTTGAACCTCGCAGCTAACTATTACTTTACCAACTACGATGGCAAGCAATTCACCGGTAACATCCCGGTCGACGTCGTACTCGCTTCCGAGTTTGATCGAGACCTTGGCGAGGTGGTGGAAGTGCAGCAGGTCGTAACCATATGGGGTACGCAGAACTTCGGCGAACAGGAGATGCAGGGCCTGGAGTTGGAATTCGACTGGCTTCCCTATGATGGTGGCAGGATAAACGGCTGGGCTACCTTCATGAACACCGAGATAGTCGACGACTTTGTGACCCAGTGGTATTACGGTCAGGATGCGTTGTTCGGCCGCGCCGACTATGCGCAGTCTATTGCCAACGTGCCGGAAAACGCTGTCAATCTGAAAGGCAATAAGGCACCCTATTCGCCAGATGTCGCTTTCACTGTCAGATACGAACATACTTTCGATCTGGGCAGGTACGGTCAGTTGACTCCTTCAGTTAACTTTCACTGGCAGGATGAGGACTACCTGACTATCTGGAATGCCGACAAGCACCTGAACGATCCCGGGGGCTACGGAAGCGGATTCAGCGGCAACGGTGATTTCGTAGACGATCCTGCATTTTTCTCTGAGGACATCAGAACCTTCACCGACAAGCGAGAAGCCTGGCACATGACCGATGTGTTGCTGACATACAAACCTTCTCCCAGTGCGCCTTGGTACATTCAGGCATATGGCTACAATGTAACCGAGGAAGAAATAGCGTGGTGGCGTGGTATGGAGGCTGGCCAACCTCGCGGTTCTTACTCTGCTCCTGCACAGTACGGCGTAAGATTTGGCTACTTCTGGTAGGAAGCGAAGCCCGACAGGGTGAGTCATCACCCTGTCGGTTCTATTTTCCAATTGCCCTGTTCAGGGTTTGGCAATTCTTATCTGGCGAAGACAAACAGGCTTCGGTAGGCGGCGTTTTTCGACCTGCACAAATTGCAGCGATTTAAAAACCGCGTGCGCTTCGGCCGTTTGAATCGGTGTTGAAGACCCGCCCTGGGTTCCCAAGATGGCTAAATTAATTCCCGTCGATACTTTTGATCTGGTGATATTCGGAGGTAATGGCGATCTGGCGCTGCGCAAGCTCCTACCTGCACTTTACCACCGCTATTGTGATGGTCAGATCAGCGAACAAAGTCGCATTATCGCGATCGGTATCGCTGACCTGACTGAACTGGAATTCATCAAAACCGTCAGGCTATCTATCGAATCGGATTCATCGGACCGTGACCAGCAGATGCTGGGCCGCTTTTTGGAGTTGCTTAGCTTCTTGCAATTTGATGCGCTGGATTATTCCAGTTGGTCTCCTCTGGTGGACCGTTTGGCGGGGTATGAATCTCGAATCCGCGCGGTGTATCTCGCAACTCCTCCAGCTCTGTATGGCCCCATAAGTAAGGGATTCCTGGTCAACAAGTTAAGAACGGAGCGAATGCGGATCGTGCTGGAAAAACCTGTGGGTGATAATTATCAGTCTGCAAAACTAATCAACGATGAGGTCGGATCGTGTTTCGAAGAGAATCAGATTTTCAGGATCGATCACTACCTTGGTAAGGAAACGGTGCAGAACCTGCTTGCGCTTAGATTCAGCAACTCACTGTTTGAGCCACTCTGGGGAAGGGGCGTGGTCGATCACGTTCAGATCACTGTGGCAGAGACCCTGGGAGTGGATAATAGAATCGAATTTTATGATGGCATAGGTGCCATGCGAGACATGGTTCAGAACCATTTATTACAGCTGGTTTGCCTGGTTGCCATGGAACCGCCCAGCAGTCTGGATGACGACGCGGTCCGCGATGAAAAGCTAAAGGTTTTGCGTGCGTTGAAATCGATTGATGGTAACAGCGTAAAGACTCGTACCGTTCGGGCACAATATGCCGGAGGTGCCGTGGCGGGTGAGATTGTCCCTGGATACGCAGAGCGTCTGGCATCGAAATCCGATACCGAAACCTATGTGGCACTCAAGCTGGAGATAGACAACTGGCGCTGGTCGGGCGTTCCCTTCTATCTTCGCACTGGCAAAAGACTATCGGTAAAACATTCTGAAATAATCATTCAGTTTAAACCGGTACCCCATTCGATTTTCGATAGCGCTCAATACGATACGGTTCCCAATCGTCTTTCCATCATGCTGCAACCGAATGAGGGGGTCAAACTCACCATTATGGCGAAGGAACCAGGGCCGGGCGAATTCCGACTTCGACCTGTTTCGCTGGACCTCAGTTTTGAGGAAACCTTTGGAGTCCGATACCCCGATGCTTACGAGCGTTTATTGATTGAGATGCTACGAGGCAACCCCGCTTTGTTTATGCGCCGTGATGAAATTGAAACGGCTTGGCAGTGGATCGATCAAATCATCGCTGGCTGGAACCAGGCAAGGCAGCCACTGGAGACCTACGTTTCCGGCTCCTGGGGACCCACGGCATCATCGATGTTACTCGACCGTGACGGTCGAGCCTGGATATCGGGTAATTAGCAAATGCATGTTTTTCCAGACCGCATCAGCGCATCTTTTTTCGCAGCCCGGCTGATTGCCGCGGCGGTCAGAGCACCTCTTAATTACCAGCAGCGCTGTACTTTGGTAGCAAGTGGCGGGGGTACGCCGTTGATGTGTCTGCGGCTGTTGTCTAATATTGAACTGCCTTGGCATCGAGTCGATGTTACGTTGACCGATGAAAGACTCGTGCCTGCAGATCACGAGGAAAGCAATCAATTGATGCTGCGGGAAACTTTCTTGCAGAGTAATGCCGCTGACGCGCAATTTTTTCCTATTGAACAGATCGATATTGAAGCGGTTATCCCTTCAGCGTGCACCCTGGTTGGCATGGGAGAAGATGGACATTTCGCTTCGATTTTTCCGGATTCTCCTCAGCTCGATCAGGCTCTGGAATCCGGCCCCTCAGTACTAGAGATCGATACACCTTCCAGTCCGTATCGCAGGGCGACGATGAGTCTTGGTGCAATCCGCAGCAGCGACTCGATAATTCTGCTAGCGTTTGGCGAAGAGAAGCGAAAGATCCTGCAAAACTCGATTGGATACCCGGTCGAACATCTCCTCAATACTGGACCTATAACCATAATCTGGGCCCCCTGAGCTGCGTCCGCGGATTGTCTATGCATGAAACCGTAAAAAAAGTTACCGAACGTATCCAACTGCGCAGCGCTGTGACGCGCCGCGCATATCTCGACAGAATCGATAGCAGCCAGCCCGGTGGTCGGCGACGCCAGCTGATGGCCTGCAGTAACCTTGCCCATGGCACAGCGGCATGCTCCGCAGCAGACAAGACCAGGCTGCAGGCGGAAGGCATCCTGAATATTGGCATCGTGTCGGCCTACAACGACATGCTGAGCGCTCACCAGCCGTACCACAGATACCCCGAAGTAATCCGCGCCGCAGCCGAGCAGTTCGGTGCTGTCGCCCAGTTCGCCGGCGGGGTCCCGGCAATGTGCGACGGCGTAACCCAGGGTGAAGCCGGCATGGATCTGTCATTGTTCAGCCGCGACGTGATCGCCCTGTCGACAGCCGTTGCCCTTTCCCACGAAATGTTCGACGCCGTGCTGTGCCTCGGCATCTGCGACAAGATCGTACCGGGATTGCTTATCGGAGCGCTGTCGTTCGGACACTTGCCGGTGCTGTTCGTACCAGCCGGTCCAATGCCGTCGGGAGTATCAAACAGAGAAAAGGCCAGGGTAAGGGAAGCCTACGCCCAGGGCGAGGCCGACAGGAAAGACCTGCTGGCATCGGAATCCGCCGCCTACCACAGTCCTGGAACCTGCACCTTTTATGGCACCGCCAACAGCAACCAGATGCTGATGGAGTTTATGGGTCTGCAGCTGCCCGGTGGCTCTTTCGTCAATCCCGATCATCCGATGCGCGACCTGTTAACCGCCGAAGCAGTCAGCCAGGTGCTGCAGCTGACTGCTGAGGGCGAAAACTATACGCCGCTGGCCCGATTGCTTGATGAAAAGGCAATAGTTAATGGAATGATAGGTCTATTAACAACCGGGGGATCTACCAACCACACCATTCACCTGGTAGCCATCGCCCGGGCCGCGGGTATCCGGATCGACTGGTCTGACTTTGCCGAGGTTTCGCAGGCAGTGCCGCTGCTGGCCCGGGTTTATCCAAATGGCCTGGCGGACGTCAACCAGTTTCACGCAGCAGGCGGGCTGGGATTCCTGGTCCGGGAACTGCTCGAAGCCGGGTTGCTGCATGACGACGTATTCACCATCCGGGGCAGGGGGCTACACCATTTTGCCAGCGTACCGGTACTTGAGAACAATCGGCTTCACTGGAAGCCGGCGGAGCAAAACTCGGGAGACCGCTCGGTATTGCGGGAGTTCGCCGCGCCGTTTCAGCAGGAAGGCGGGCTGCGACTGGTGGAAGGCAATATCGGTCGCGCTATGGTCAAGATTTCTGCGGTTGCCGAGGAGCATCAAGCTATCGAGGCGCAGGCCCGGGTGTTCACGTCCCAGGATGCGTTCATCGAAGCGTTTGAGGCCGGGGATTTGAACCGCGACCTGGTGGCGGTGGTGATCGGACAGGGCCCGCGGGCCAACGGCATGCCGGAGCTCCATAAACTGACCCCTTTCCTGGGTGTTTTACAGAACAAGGGCTACCGGGTCGCGTTGCTGACCGACGGACGCATGTCCGGGGCTTCCGGTAAGGTCCTGGCGGCGATCCAGGTGACCCCGGAAGCAGCGAATGGCGGGGCGATTGCCAGGCTACGGGACGGAGATCAGGTCAGGATCGATGCCGCAGCAGGCGTCCTGGAAACAGATCAGGATCTGACGGATCGAGCAGCGATTTCAATTGACCTGGGTCGCCATAACCATGGCACGGGCAGGGAACTATTCGCCATGTTTAGACAGAACGCCGGGTCCGCAGAGCAGGGTGCGAGTATATTCAAGGATTGCGAATGGACGCCAGCGAACTGATACCCGTCAAAAGCATCGTACCGGTGGTGGTTATAAAGAACGCTGGTTGTGCCGCTGATCTTGGTATGCTGCTGGCCGATGCTGGTTTCGGTGCTATCGAGGTAACGTTGCGAACGCCCGTTGCACTCGAGGTTATTGAGCTCATTGCGACGAAAGTGCCGGGCCTTACGGTCGGAGCGGGCAGTATTAGAGATCCTGACCACTTCGTGCTTGTACGCAACTGCGGTGCCCAATTTGCTGTCAGTCCCGGGGCCAGTGATCGACTTGTTACCGCCGCAAAAGCGATCGGCATGCCTTTTGTTCCCGGTGCAGCGACCCCCAGCGAGATGATCGCACTGCTGGAAAAAGGCTACCGCCTGCAGAAGTATTTCCCCGCTGAACTGTCAGGAGGCATGGCGAAGATAAAAGCGTTGTCTGCTCCACTACCCGAAATTAGGTTTTTCCCCACTGGCGGCATCAATGCGAATTCCGCCGGTGATTACCTTGCCATTGAGTGCGTACACTGTATCGGTGGCAGCTGGTTTGTGCCGGCAGATATGATTGAGGAAAAACGTTTTTCTGAAATGGCCTCACTGGCTCGTGATGCGTTAAAAATTCCTCATGGCTGAATCCTATCGACTGGTAGCAGACATTGGCGGCACTAATGCTCGCTTTGCCCTGATTGAGCCGTTGGCTACCGACTACAGCAATGAGAGTGTGTTGCTCTGTGGCGATTTTATTTCGCCGGAACAAGCCATCACCCACTATCTCGAGGCAGCCGGAGTCACTCAGCTTCAGGCAATTTGTTTCGCGGTGGCTGGTCCTGTTACCGACGGTAGCGTCGAACTGACCAACAACAACTGGCACATTCGCGCCGCGGCGCTGCAGTCCGCCTTCTGTGTCAGTGAAGTAAAATTACTCAACGATTTTGAAGCCATCGCTTACAGTCTTTCAGTACTCAAACCCGCCGATCTAAAAGTGATCGGACTGCCGCCCGCGCCTGATCTGGCGGTGGCTCGTTTTACCGTCGGCGTAGTGGGTCCAGGAACCGGACTTGGTGCGGCCGCACTGCTGAAACGCGAGGAACGGCTATATTCTCTGATTACCGAGGGCGGCCACGTCGGATTTGCTCCCGAGAATGGTCTGCAGAGGGCTGTCTGGGAGGTATTGGTAGGCCGCTTTGGTCGCGTCTCTGATGAACGGCTTCTGTCTGGCTCTGGCCTGGAAAATATTTATACCGCGCTTTCTGAAATACACGATATCCCTGCTCACCTGGTGTCAGCGGCAGAAATATTTGCGCAGTCTGACGACAATTTTCTGGCCAGTGAGACCGTGAGCCTGTTCTTCGAAGCACTGGGACAGGTAGCGGGAAATTTTGCCCTCAGCACGGGTGCCTTTGACGGCATCTATATAGCCGGCGGTATAGCTAACCGATATCCAAACCTGCTGGCATCCAGCGCATTTCGGTCAGGGTTTGAAAATAAGGGGCGTCATCGACACATAATGGAAGGTATTCCCACGCTGCTGATTACCCACCCGCAGCCGGGCCTGCTGGGAGCTTCCGTAGTGGCCAGGGATCTCGGTTGAATGCTTTAATCACTTTAATAGGTCATCCAGAACATTAAGGAATCCGTACCCGAAGGCATGGATATTGTTTCCCTCCTTACCGTGTTATCCCTGGTTATGTCGGCTGTGCTGCTGGGCTCGATGGTTTTCTTTTCCGCCGTAGTTGCGCCCCTGATTTTTACCCGCCTGGAAATCGACGTTGCCGGGAAGCTGGTCCGCGCCATCTTCCCCTGGTATTACTTGCTGATCATGGTCTGCGCCGGTGCCAGCGGGCTGAGTCTTCTAGCTGCGCTTCCTCTCAATGCCATGCTGTTGCTGGGGGTCGCTGCCTCCGCGACGTACTGTCGACAATTCTTGATGCCGCAGATCAATGCATTCAGAGATCGTGATCTTGAGGGTGACAAACAGGCAAGGCAGGTGTTCAGCAGGCTTCACAGACGTTCGGAGATAATTAACGTGATGCAGGTTCTCGCCGTACTGGCTGTGTTTCTGCACCTGGCGTTTTTCATCGATGTTTCCTGAGTCGCAGACATCAACTTGTAGCAAAAAACCTTGTGGCCTTGCCGCGCGATTTACGAGGGTCGGACGGTATGCCTGAAGGTCCGGAAATCCGCCGTGCGGCTGACGGCATTGCAAGGGTTCTCAGCGAGCGGGTTGTCGAGGAGGTCAGCTTTGGATTGCCTGCTCTGAGTCATCGTGGTGAAGACTTTCAGGGTAGTCTGGTTTCCGCTATCGAAACTCGTGGCAAGGCACTACTTATTCATTTCGAGAACGGGCTGTCCATTTATTCCCATAATCAGCTCTACGGGCGCTGGTTCGTGGTTAAGAGAGACCGTTATCCGAAAACCAATCGCTCGCTGCGGATGGCACTGCATACGGCCGAGCACAGCGCTCTACTTTACAGCGCTTCAGAGATCGCTGTGCTTGATAGCGATCAGCTCTCGCAACATCCTTTTCTCACACGCATCGGACCCGACGTTTTGGACAGTACGGTGACATGGCGCGACATCGTCGGCAGGCTGCTTGATCCGCGTTTCAGGAATCGCTCTGTGGCCACCCTGTATCTTGATCAGGCCTTCATAGCCGGAATTGGTAACTATCTGCGCTCAGAAATACTCTTCGATGCCGGAATTAATCCTCGCTCCAGGCCCGCTGACTTGACTCGCAAGCAGTTAAACGGGCTATCCAGGAGTACGCTTTCTATCAGTATGCGGGCCTATCAGACGGGTGGGATTACCAATACTGCAGCGCGGGTGAAGAAGCTGAAAAAATCAGGGACGAGGCGCAGCCAGTATCGCCACGCGGTATTTGGTCGCGATGGTGCAAGTTGCTATGTTTGCGATGAGCTTGTATTGAAAGACACCATGGCAGCGCGGCGCCTTTACTGGTGTCCTCTATGTCAGTACTGACAGCAGAATCCCATGGTACCTACCCACAAGGATTTTTGGTTTTTACCCCTCGGCGGCTGCGGCGAAATCGGGATGAACCTGAACCTCTATGGCCATGCCGGCAAATGGCTGATGGTCGATTGCGGAGTCACTTTTGAAAAATCGGAGCAGCGGCCAGGAGCAGGTAATCAGGTGGAAATGGCAGACCCTGCCTTTATCGCGAACCGTTATCAGTCGCTAGTAGGTATCGTTGCCACCCATGCTCACGAGGATCACATTGGGGCATTGCCGCATCTGTGGGAACAGTTCCGCTGTCCGATCTACACCACCCCGTTTACCCGCAACGTCATTCTGGGCAAGTTCAGACAGCACGGAATTGATGCGCCGGTCTATACCGTCAATTCGGGCGAGAACCTGCAGCTTGGTCCATTCTGTATCGAATGGCTACCCATTACCCATTCCACGCCGGAAACTAACGCGCTGCTGATTACGACGGATGCCGGACGCGTTCTCCACACCGCGGACTGGAAGCTGGATTCTGCACCGGTGGTGGGAGCGGCAATCGCGCCGGAGAAATTTCAGAGTCTGGCACGACAAAAAATCGATGCCATTATATGCGACTCCACCAATGCCACCGTTACCGGGCACTCGGTATCGGAGGCCGAGCTGTTCGAGCCCCTGTTGGAGGTCGTGCGCAATACCGAGGGCCGCGTCGTGGTGGGCTGTTTTGCCAGCAATGTCGCGCGCCTGCAGACGCTTGGCAATATTGCCCATGTGACGAACCGCTACCTGGGTTTGCTCGGGCGTTCGCTGAAACGCATGGCGTCCTGCGCCAGCGCAGCTGGCTATCTGGCTGATAATTTCACTCCGGTCCATGCCCCGGATCTGGGGTACCTATTGCCGCAGGAAACCTTCGTCATTGCAACCGGCAGTCAGGGTGAAACTGGTGCCGCGCTTTACCGGCTGGCTGCCGATTCGCACCCTGACCTCAACCTGGCCGCGGGGGATCACGTGATCTTCAGCGCCAAGACCATTCCGGGTAACGAAGCCGAGGTTGCCGGCCTGATCAGTGCGTTCAGAAATCGGGGCATAAAGGTCACGCACGCCGATGAACACCCGAAGCCCATTCACGCGTCCGGCCATCCCTGCGGCGATGAGCTTGCGCAGATGTATCGCTGGGTCAAACCGCGACTGGCGGTGCCGGTTCACGGTGAGCAGCGGCATATGGCACGCAATGCCGCCATAGCCCGCGAGGCGGAAGTATCGCAGCAGCTGCTGGGTCGTAACGGAGATCTGTTCGATCTGGTTAGAGCACGGGTGGAGCCGGCGATGGCACCGACGGGCAGGTTGTTTCTTGACGAATCTCGCAAGCGACTGGAAAGGGTAGTAACTTACTCAGGCGCGTGACTGGAAGTTATTTTCCTGTTTCTTCGACAGCGTTCCGAACAAACCGAAACCCGGTCCCAGTCCCGCCGCCATTTTTTCCGCCAGCTGAATTCTTTGCCGCAGACAGTGCAGGGTTTACTGGGTAACTTGAGTTTCTGATGGGTCATCACGCTTCCGCTCGAATTTCTCTCCCGAGAGACCGGGATTCCCGACACCCGGGACAGGCATCGGCTATTCAATTATTTCATTAACCGGCGATCAAAAGCAGCAGGTGAGTACTTATGACCACGCTGGTCAGCACCAGGCGCATTTTCATGTAGTACCTGATCAAATCAGTGGCATCAGCATCGGTGTGCCGGCGTTCGGCCAGATAGACCAGCAAGTAGCCCAGCATCAGGACCAGAAGGGTTGGTTTGTAAGCCGTGTCGCCAAGAAGAAGTCCTGACCATGCCATTAGGGCGAAACAGTTGCTGAGCAGGAGCACGATGCGACTGGCCCTTGCCACGCTTTGACCCAGACAGCGTCCCCAAAGTACACCCCCCAGAAAGCTCAGTATGATGGCGCTGTAGCTGGTAAATAGAAAGCGCGGGTCTACGCCGATCGGCGAGGTGCCGACTAAACTCATCACGGCACTCAGCGCAAAAGGTAGCAGTCCCAGATAGCCCAGCAGGTTAAAAGTCAGTCGTTGCGTCACAGTTCTGCTCATTACGCTCTCAGGCCAGGTCCGGATCGCAATCGACGTGCTTCTGCCGAGTGGAGGCCAATGTCATGGACAAGCTGCGGGATTCCGGCTAGGTTAAGTCAATTCGGGATCGCAACTACAGAATGATTCCGGGGCCGCAAGCTGAAAATTAAATCGAATCAGTCCAGGAGAATAACAATGATGAGACATAAACGAACGCTGTTAGCAATTGCCGCAACGCTCGGCGTAGCGGTGATTCCCGGTCTATCCATTATCGCCCAACAACAGGACGATGAACCGCCGGAAATGGGCTTTTTTATCACCAGCCGTACCATTGGTGATGGAGGCAATCTCGGTGGTCTGGCAGGTGCCGACGCTCACTGTCAGACCCTCGCCGAGGCGGCGGGTTCAAACCGCACATGGGCTGCGTATCTGAGCACCCAGGGTCCGGGCGCGGTGAATGCCCGGGATCGCATCGGGTCAGGTCCGTGGGCCAATGCTAATGGCGTGGTCATGGCTACCAACCTGGAAAGCCTGCATTACGACAATTCCAATTTCAACTGGCAGTTTACCTTGGACGAAAACGGTAACCAGTTTGCTTCCCGTATTGATGGCGATCCGGATTTTTCCGAACACGACGTGCTTACCGGTTCTCGAATCGATGGTACCGCTTTTCCGGCAGGACAGGACCAGACTTGCAACAACTGGACCAGCAACAGTGAGGGCAGCGCCAGAGTGGGCCATGCGGATCGGTACTCGTTCATGACTCCGGGTTCTCCGTGGAATTCGGCTCACGGCACGCCGGGTTGCACTCAGGCAAATCTGGTTCAGGTCGGCGGCGCCGGATTGCTGTATTGTTTCGCAACGGACTAGTTTACCGACGAGCCCAATAACCGCTGCAGGAAAATGAAATGAGGCAGGAGCAACATGACGCTTCTGCTTCCTCACCATGAAGGTTGGCACATATGAAAGCGCACTTCAGGCCAGATGAATTCTCAATCACAGGGGCACTCGCAGTCGCGCTTCTGTGTGCTGTGGGTCTGGCAGGCTCCCGGTCTTTGTTCGCCGCTGAGCCCGGGGAACAGCCGGTTAGCTTCACCGCGGCTCAGGCCAGTCTGGGCGAGCAGCTCTATATTGAAAGCTGCGCCTCCTGTCATGGCGCCAACCTTGAAGGATTCGGACTGGTACCCAGTCTTAGCGGCAGTTATTTTGCCGACCGTTGGGGCGACCAGGCGGTGTCGAATCTGGCTGACGATGTGAGGCGCATGCCACCGGGTGAGGAAAATTCCCTGACTGTCGCCGATCGCGCCAATGTACTGGCCTATCTGTTACGGCATAACGGCCTTTCGGCATCCGCCACACCAATACCGGAATTGCCGGCGGACCTTGCCGGGTTAATCATACCGCGCAGCGAAATTGGTGCGCCGAACGTTCCTGTTGCCAATCCTCTGGTATATCTCACTGACGGGCCGCTGATGGATTCCCGGTTGCTCGAGAATCTTGGCGCGGTTACCGATGAGTTATTGCTGAATCCGCCGCCCGAGGACTGGCTCAACTGGCGTCGCACGCTTAACGCCTGGGGACACAGCCCGCTGAATCAGATTGACCGGACCAACGTTGGCGATCTGCAGCTGGCGTGGAGCTGGTCGCTTCCCCCGGGCGCCAATATGATGGCCCCAATCGTCCATGACGGGGTGATGTTTACCTACAGCTTTGGCGATGTGGTGCAGGCACTGGACGCGACTAACGGCGAATTACTTTGGGGCTGGCAACGGCAGCTGGAGCCCGGTCGCGACCCTGACTCCAAGAAAGGGCTGGCAATCTATCGGGACATGCTGATCGTTCCGACATCCGATATGCATCTCATCGCTCTGGACACCCGCACCGGCCGTGAGCTCTGGGACCATCGGGTGGCACTCGACGGGGAGGATGGTCACTGGTTCAAGAGTGCGCCTATCATCGCCAATGGCCGGGCTGTTATCGGATTGACCGGTCGTCAGGCAGTGGAAGGGGGGAATTTTATTCTCGCGGTCGATCTGGAGACAGGTGAGGAGGTCTGGCGGTTTTGGACGATCGCGAGGCCTGAAGAACCGGGTGGCGATACCTGGAACGGCCTGCCTCTGGAGCAGCGAACCGGCGGTTCGGTTTGGGTCCCCGGCAGCTTCGATCCCGAGCTGAACCTGGTTTATTTCGGTCCGGCGCCTACCTATGACACGGAGAGGCTGCGCCAGGGATCCGCCGACCTCGGAAAGAGTAACGACGCACTGTTTACCAACAGCACCGTCGCGCTCGACGCGGACACCGGACGTCTGGTCTGGCACTATCAGCACGCCCGCAACGATCAGCTTGACCATGACTGGGCCTACGAGCGTCAGATTATGGAACTTTCGGTCAATGGTGAAAGGCGCAAGGTGGTGGTAACTGGCGGCAAGCTGGCAATCTTCGAAGCCATGGATGCCGCTACCGGGGAGTACCTGTGGTCCTTCGACATGGACATGCAGAATGTGTATTCCGAGATCAATCCCGTCAACGGCGAAAAGACCCTGTATCCCGGCGCCATTCCGGCGCTGGATGACGCGCTGAGTCAGTTTTCCCTGCCCGGTATCTGTCCGGACTGGCTGGGCGCCCGGAACATGCAGTCCACGGCCTATAACCCACAGACCCGACGCCTTTTCATTCCGCTCTCGGATACCTGTCTCGATGACCAGACCGGTGAGCGTTGGCAGAAATATCCGGACCCGGATACCGACGGTAGTTACGGGATTATTCAGGCGGTGGACATGGATACCAGAAATATCGTCTGGACTGCGCGCCAGACCGGCCCCCAGGCAGCGGCCAACCTCGTTACCGACGGTGGACTTTTATTCATCGGCTCGGTAGATCGCTGGTTCAAGGCGCTGGACCAGGACACTGGCGAAGTGCTGTGGCAACGCCGTCTGGATAACGCATTGAATTCCTACCCGGTCACGTATCAGGCTGGCGGCGTGCAGTACGTTGCCGTGGCGACCAATAGCGGCGGTATCCACACGCGCACCATGCGAAACGCGGCGGCTATCAATTTACCTGCGTCCGGTGCAACGATGTGGGTATTCGCTCTGCCGGAGTAACCCTGAACCTCGGACGGAAGTAATGGGGTCTGAGGTCGGAATCGCTGTTGCAGTGATCCGACCTCTTCTCAACAATCAGTCGTCGACACCAAATTCTTCGTGAATTTCCAGCGTGCGTGCTCCTGCCAGTGATCCCGGCATCGAGTAGTTGCCCTCGTGGCAGGCGTATTCGTATAGCCTGTCTTCGGTGGCGTAGAAGCTCAGCTCGGCAGTCCAGGTCTGGCTGTAGAGATTGCTGTCTTCCACGGTAAATCGATACAGCATCTCGCCGTCAGAGTAGCGGCTGAAACGCTCGGTGATGCGACCCTGCTTGGTGATTGGCACCGAACTCTGGCGCAGCTGCTGGGGCTTGATGTTGACAGTCTCCACTACCAGTTGATCTCCCTCGTACCAGCCGACCGAGTCACCGAACCAGGGTTCGTGCACCGTGGGGAGACGATTGGCGCGCGCTTCTTCCGGGCCGTCGAAAATCGGAATGATACGGGCGTCATGCACCATTTCCACCAGGATCATCACGTAGTCATCGGTCTGCACAAACTGATAAGTGTTGTTATACAGCGCCCCCATCATGCCGGGTCCGGCCTTGTTGCCGAACCCGATCAGGCAGCGTTCGGAATTGGGGAATGCCTCCGGGCCGCTGAAGTCCGCAATACCGGTAGCATAGCGCGCGCCGAAACTCTCGCGCTCGAAATCGAAGCGCGGATTGTCCAGCCAGGGTACCCGGCCATTCTCCGGGTTGACGATGTAGGAGGTCCGGTATTCGCCTTTGATCAGTGCCAGATTCGAACCGGGGTCGACCCAGAAATTGTTGTAGGCGCGCACACCGAAATCGTCCGCTCCCTGCTCAGGCAGGTCGTTGACGCCGTCACCCTCGTCGAGGCCGCCCTCGATGCCGGCGATAGGCGTTCGGGCGGCTATCACTCGGGCTTCCTCCGACGAAACCACCAGGGTCTGGGCGTACTCCGGACGCTGAAGGTTCGTTAGGGAGGCATTGGTCCAGATGCCCTCCAGATCTGGCTTGTCTGCTATCTGGGCGCGCACTGGACTGGAGGTGGCAGTGATGATGAGCGCCGCTGCGCAGCTGCCAAGCAGGAAGATTCGTGAGGAACGCATTGAGTGGCTCTCTTTGTTTTTATGATGGAGTCTGAACGATACGAAAGACGCGCACGCTTGTCCATCGCCAATTTACCTCCCGGCGATCAACAGTTCGCTGTGCCGGAGTCGCAAAGCGTGTCCGCATTTTTTCTCGCGCTAGAGAATTTCAAATACGAATACCCGACTCGCACTTGAGGGAACTTCGCCGGAGTGGCGGGTGCCGGCCGCAATGAAATGCACGTTCGGCAATGATGCGGCGTCGAACCAGACCACTACCGCGTCATGCTGATGAAGATGAACGGCGCTATCGGATGCGGAATGTCCGGGCGGGTATTCCCACACTCTCACCCGTTCGTTGGATCGACGATCAAGGGGGCCGTCGTCCGGGAATACTGCGATACCCGAGT
>Ga0181587_10000617_pt1 | contig 28880 bp, 27 predicted proteins | sample 071ome_27_FD_132463 | JGI IMG/M metagenome (GOLD analysis project Ga0181587, IMG submission 132463) | Coastal salt marsh microbial communities from the Groves Creek Marsh, Skidaway Island, Georgia - 071409AT metaG (megahit assembly) | ecosystem: Environmental > Aquatic > Marine > Intertidal... | reverse complement strand
GCCTATTTAAGTTGTTGTCCCAGCAGTTTGACCGAATCATGTGCTTTTTTGCTAAAGTCCGCCAGCGCCTGAGTACCCCCGGCCGCATAGACTGCCACTGCCTTTAGGAGATCCTTGAGTTGATCAGCGCTGGCACTGTCGAATTGACAATACGCGCCACCCGACAGGCGCGCCATCTCCACAAATGCCTGTCGCGCCACGGGATCCTGCCGCTCCTGAAATATAAACAGGGGGACGTTTAAGATCCCGAGGTTACCGGCGAGCTGGCATAATATATCGACATTTTCTTCCATTGCATCGCCGATAAAAATGATGCCGCGCAGTTTTTGCTGACTGTTCTGCTCAATGGCATGCCGTAACAATCTGCTTATCTGGGTCATACCAGCCTGACACTGCAATCCGGACATTTGCTGCAATAGTTTATCGGGATTCGCATGCCATTCGCTATTGTAAAACTCGCCGGTGCCTCGAAAGTAACACAGCTGAACCCGAAGACCGCCTAGACCCTGGGCACTTATAAACATCTCCGCCTGAAGGCTAGTAGCTTGGTCCCAGGTATATTGACGACTGGCAGTAGCGTCCAGAGCAAACATCAAGTGCGCCTCCTGACCCGTAACAGTCGGCACTCTGGGCATTGATTCCACTTTATTCAGAAAAGCGCGAATATCGTTTGATACAGCATTAGCAGGGTCGCCCTGACTCGAGCGTGTCAACGCTTTGCTGACTTTTTTAAACATTTCTTTCATCGACGCTCAGCATAGCCCACGCATTCTGGCCAGGCAACCGGGACCGATAGACCTGCGACTGTAGAGAAAAATCACAAAGGCGCAGTGCGTCCGAGGAATGCCAGCATCAGATTGGCAAAACAGCATTGCACAAGATGAATAATATGGTGCGGATGGGGAGACTTGAACTCCCACACCTTTCGATACTGGAACCTAAATCCAGCGCGTCTACCAATTCCGCCACATCCGCACAGACAGGCCCGCTACTCTGGCGCCGGGATGCCAAAGCCGCAAGGTCGCGTATTATAACCGATGGGAGCGCGCTGCCAAGACGCGCACTGATGAGGGTTTACAGTCCCGCTGGGGTAGCCTGACGCTGAATTGCTTCGATATTTTCCTGCAATCTAAACAAGGTCTCATTGATCTGCAATCTGTGGGCGTTCACAGACTCCATGGACCCTTCCAGATACTCCAGACGCCCGATTACCCCCAGCAGATTGCTGTCTCCACTGTTAAGAGCCGTTTGTACCGATTGCAGTTCTGTGCGCAGCGAGCCAAGATTAGTCAGTGCTTCATCCATGTTGGCCAATTGCTGTGTCAACTGATCCATTTCTCCGACCAGAGCATTCAGCCGGGTGCTGCCAGCACCAATCTGGGTATTGGCGCCATCAATTTGTTGTGCCAGATTCGAAGCCACCTCGTCCTGCCCTTCGTTCGCCAATTCCAGGCGGGAGAGTTCCCCGCGAATATCCTGGGCCTCGGTTCGCAAGTTATTGCGCGCTGCCCACAGCTTGTCTATTTCGGAAAAGTGAAAATCCAGCGTCTCCTGAATATTAACCACGCTGTCCTCATTTTCTGCGCCAACGAGGGACAATCGTCTTTCGAGGTCGGCAATGCGCAAATCGGCCTGTCGCAATTCATCCTGATACTGCTCATAAAAATTGTAAGCCGCTGCACCTGCCCCCAGCATCGCCAGAGTCAACACAACCAGCGCTATACGCACTGGCCAGGTGCTGACCGTCTGCCGGGCCAAAGTTGGCCTGACAATCTCCTGACTTTGTCCGCGCCGCGCCTGCTGATGTGTCGCGACATCATCGCGAGTCGGGACGATAGGAGGAATGTCTGTCAATTCGTCTGAATCACGCATATCGCGCATTATCCTAGAATACCAATAGCCCTGTCATCACCAATCAGCCTGATAATTGTGCAGAAATCGGTCAGTTTGACACTCCTGAAGCCGACCCTCAGAAAAAAGCGGTGTTCGATATTATTTCAAACCGATGTTAGTATTCCCCGGGATTTCAGAACACAAGTTTAACTTCCGCATCTAAACAACTGCTCTGATTTGCCGTTCGATCAAAACATTAAACATTAGGAGTGTGTTCATGGAGCTTCAAATAGGCGCGCTTATCAGCTTTCTTTTTCGCTTCATTCATTTTTTCGCCGGTATCGTCTGGATTGGGATTCTCTATTACTTCAATTTTGTGCAAACGGAGTATTTCAAGGAAACCGATGCAGCTGCGAAATCTTCGGCTATATCGAAACTCGTTCCCCGGGCACTGTGGTGGTTCAGATACGGGGCTTTGTTTACATTCCTGTCAGGATTGGCGCTGGCCGGCTACCTGGGGGGCACTATCAATTTCTACATCGTGACAGGCATGCTGCTAGGCACACTGATGTTCCTGAACGTATGGCTAATCATTTGGCCTAATCAGCGCATTGTAATTGCGTCGAACGATCAGGTCGCGGGTGGCGGCGAAGCCCTACCGGAAGCTGCGGGTGCGCTCGCAAAGGCCGGCCTCGCATCAAGGACAAACACCCTGTTTTCCATACCCATGCTGTTTTTCATGGGGGCTTCTGCTCACCTGGCAGGGGACGGGCGTGCACCCATGTCTTCTGAAGTCGGCGTCAGCAGCCTGGCAATGATATTGTGCCTGCTCATTATCGCAGCCCTCGAAGTCAATGCCATTAAAGGTAAAACGGGACCGATCACCTCCATAGCCGGAGTCATCCATTGCGGAATCGGGCTGGCTGCCGCGCTGCTCATCATAATGGAATTTCTGTAACCCTCGGTCTTGCACTTGCGGGATAAAAAAAGGCCGGGCAATCTGCCCGGCCTTTCTATGCTTAACTGGCAATGATGCAGTGAATTACATCATGCCGCCCATGCCACCCATGCCGCCCATATCAGGCATAGCCGGTGCTCCCTTTTCCTCAGGAAGTTCGGAAACCATGGCTTCGGTAGTGATCATCAGCCCGGCCACGGATCCCGCTGCCTGCAGCGCAGTGCGAGTGACTTTGGCTGGATCAAGGATACCCATCTCAATCATGTCACCGTATTCACCGGTGGCTGCATTGAATCCATAATTGCCGTCACCGTTCACTACATTATTGAGGATAACCGAGGCCTCTTCGCCGGCGTTCTCAACAATTTGACGCAGCGGAGCGGTTACCGCCCTCAGTAACAGACTTATGCCCACGTCTTGATCGTGGTTATCGCCTTTCAGACCCTCTACCTTCTGCAAGGCGCGCACCAGCGCAACACCGCCACCCGGCACCACACCTTCTTCAACTGCTGCGCGGGTAGAGTGCAAAGCGTCCTCCACACGGGCTTTCTTTTCCTTCATTTCTATTTCGGTGCCTGCACCAACCTTGATTACGGCAACTCCACCGGCCAACTTGGCGACCCGCTCCTGCAACTTCTCGCGGTCATAATCAGAGGAAGTTTCTTCGATCTGGGCCCGAATCTGCGTAACACGTCCCGCGATTTTACCGGCATCTCCGGCACCATCGATGATGGTAGTATTTTCCTTCGTTACCTGAACTCTCTTGGCAGATCCCAGATCTTCAACAGTGGCACCTTCAAGGTTCAAGCCGACTTCTTCAGAAATTACAGTACCACCGGTGAGAATCGCGATGTCTTCCAGCATTGCCTTCCTGCGATCGCCGAAACCCGGCGCTTTCACAGCAGCGACTTTGACAATGCCACGCATGTTGTTAACGACCAGGGTAGCAAGCGCCTCGCCTTCAACATCCTCGGCGATAACCAGTAACGGGCTACCTGACTTGGCAACGCTTTCCAACAGTGGCAGCATGTCGCGAATGTTGGATATTTTCTTGTCGACCAGCAAAATCATCGGGTTGTCCAGCTCAATACTCATATTGTCCTGGTTGTTGATGAAATATGCTGAAAGGTATCCGCGGTCAAACTGCATGCCCTCTACGACTTCCAACTCATTCTCGAGACCCGAGCCGTCTTCGACGGTAATAACGCCTTCCTTACCGACTTTCTCCATAGCTTCGGCGATGATCTCGCCCACCTGGGTATCGGAATTGGCAGAAATAGTACCGACCTGAGCGATTGCTTTTGAGTCAGTACAGGGAATCGCCAAGCTGGATACTTCCTGTACCATGGCCTGAACAGCCTTATCTACCCCGCGCTTAAGATCCATGGGATTCATGCCTGCCGCGACGGATTTCAGACCTTCATTCAGGATGGCCTGCGCCAGCACGGTGGCCGTAGTGGTGCCGTCACCAGCCACGTCCGAGGTTTGGGAAGCAACTTCCTTGACCATTTGAGCGCCCATGTTTTCAAACTTGTTTTCTAGCTCTATTTCCTTGGCAACCGAAACACCATCTTTGGTTACTGTCGGGGCGCCAAAAGATTTGTCCAGCACAACGTTGCGACCTTTGGGACCCAGCGTGACTTTTACCGCATCTGCGAGGATGTTCACGCCAGCAAGCAGATGCTTGCGGGCCGAATCACCGAATTTTACATCTTTAGCCATTTTTCTATCTTCCTGTCTAAGTAGTCGTTGAACCTGTATTCCAATTTTGAGCTCAGCTGCCTAGTCTTCAACTACGCCGTAGATTTCACTCTCGCTGAGAATAAGTAACTCCTCGCCATCAATTTTGACGGTATTGCTGGCATACTTCCCAAAGACCACGGTGTCACCAACGGCGACATCTACCGGGCGGAGGTCGCCGCTGTCCAGCAACTTCCCGGGGCCCACGGCCAGCACTTCTCCCTGCGCTGGCTTTTCTGTCGCACTGTCGGGCAGCACGATACCGCCAGCTGTTTTCTGTTCCTCTTCAGTACGTCGCACTACGACGCGATCTTGCAAAGGCCTGATTTTCATTGGATTTATTCTCCTAAATCGAAATACCTACCAGTTATTCTCATGTTTATTCCAAACCCCGACATTTTCGATAATCCGGCCTCAACACGAGAAAGAATCAATTGTCTCCGTGCCCATGCAATGAAATGGGCCACAGGTGTTTCCTGTGTGCCTCGTATTTGGGGATAGTCCGACAAATTTCAATGGTTAAATAGTAAAACTGCTATTTTTCTTCGCATTCCCGTCATTTTCTCGGGTGCCGGCCGGTATTTAACGCAATATTAGTGAGTATCCCGCGGCCCGCCGTCCTTGTTAGAGGCAATGTATTCCGAATCTTCAATAATTTCCCCTTCAATAGACTGATCCTCCTGTCCTCCACCAAAAAAACTGCCTGAACTCCAGAAGAACCCCCTGGACGAGCCTGAAATTGTCGAGAATAACAGGCCTGACTGAATCAGCTTGGCCGCCAACCGACGTCGTATTGGCGAAGTCACACAAATGAAGCCTAGAGTGTCGGTAATAAATCCCGGTGTCAGTAACAGAGCCCCGGCGAATGCGAGGAAAAACCCTTCTACCACCTCCTGACCGGGCAACTCTCCGTTGCTGAGACGCCGATTCGCTCGCAGAAGCGTCGAGAGCCCCTGCCGTTTTAGAATCTGCACTCCGAGAACTGCCGTAAGAACCACCAGAAAAATAGTCCAAAGTCCACCAATGTAGTCTGCCACTTCAAAAAGTAGCAGCATCTCCATTAAAGGAACGGCGACAAAAAATAGAAAGATCCAGCGCATGCAAATTCCCCTGCCAAAATACCGGACAATTGAAATGAAGTTAAAATGAGCTATGAGCGGTGTCAGCTATTGTCTCTGTCTGATGAGATTGAGGCAAATTACCGAAAAACAAGAATTATTCACACGGTCCAGAAAATTGGGTTAGGCTAGACTCGTGAACAACGATGAGAAAATCTGGCAGGTTGTCCATGGGATTCCAATGGGGAAAGTAGCAACCTATGGCCAGGTCGCGCGGCTAGCAGGGCTGCCCGGTTACGCTCGCTATGTCGGCACAGTATTAAAAAGACTGCCCGGAGAAAGCAAATTGCCCTGGCACCGGGTAATCAATGCTGCAGGAAAATTATCCTTTCCTGCGGGCAGCGAACAATATTTGCGACAGCGAGCGCGATTGGAAGCAGAAGGAATAAAATTTAATAAAGATAAACTGTCACTGCGTAAATTCGGATATTAGCCACAGTCGTTTATTTCATTTCCCGGGCATGGACCCGGCCCGCCCAAATGGCTACCAGGATTGATGGAATGCCGATGGCGGCTGTACAGGCAAAAAACACTGCATACGCCGGAATCAGGCCGATTATCTGCTCTAACTGACTTACTGCGATCCCCGAAAAGCCTTTCAGAATCTTCCCGAGAATAGTGTAAAAGGATGAAAGCAGGGCATATTGAGTGGCCGCATACCCAAATGTGGTCAGACTGGACATCCAGGCGATAAGTGCTGTACCCGAAAAACCTTCAGAAAAATTCTCCAGCGCCAGGGCCACAGCGAATGCATACAAATCCGGCCCCTGGGTCGCCATAAATGTCAGTCCCAGATTCGACGCCGGTGCGAGAAAAGCGCCCAACACAAGGGTGCTGACGAACCCTATGCGAACAATACACAAGCCGGCGGCTGCCACTCCGGCAATGGTTGCCCACAATCCAACACCAGCCCGCATGGCACCGATTGCGTCTGTCGACAGTCCCAGATCAAGGTAAAAAGGATTGACCATTGGCCCCATGATGAAATCTGGCAAGCGGTAAAGGCTGATTGCCACCAATAAAAGCAACGCCCTCGAGCCATGAGCGGTAAAAAAAATTACAAAAGGATTTATCAGGGCATCGTAAATTTTGCGGGGCGTCCAGTTTAAGGTAACCGGCCTTTCACCAGCCTCGGCAACCATCACGGCAGAGTCTTCGGCGCTCGGTTCGGCAGCAAATAACGCCGCTGCTATCCCAATAACCATCAAAATTGCCATGATTCCGTAGGACAGTTCCCAAGTAGTTCGCGCCGCGATATTAAAAATAAACGCATTGGTTATCAGCATGGCCGCCCGATAGCCCAGCTGATACGCAGCCGAAAGTAATCCCAACTCTTCGGCGCTGCGGGACACCTCGATTCGCCATGCATCGATTGCGATGTCTTGTGTGGCTGAAGAAAAGGCAACTAGCAATGCAAACCCGCCAAAAAGTAGCAGCCCCCCTCCCGGGCCTATAAGCATCATTGCGAATAGCCCGCTTATAACGCCAAGCTGCGCAAGAATAATCCAGCTACGGCGCTTTCCGAGTTTTCCGATCAGGGGCAGTTCAACCACGTCCAGCGCTGGCGCCCAGACAAACTTGAAGGAATAGGCCAATCCCACCCAGGAAAGGAATCCGATAGCCGCCAGTTCTGTTCCGGAATCGCGCAGCCAAGCGCCAAGCGTGTTTCCGGTAAGCAAGAATGGCAGACCGGCGGCGAAGCCTAGCGCCGTCAACGCCAGAACCCGCGGGTCACGGCATGAAGTCAATACGTCGCGCCAAGTGTGTGAGGAGGATTTTCCTGACTGTGAGGTTGATGCGTCTGGCGCCACGTTCAAAAACACTCCTGCCGACTAGTTAGTCACGAAAATTATTATATTGCAGCGGTATACCGAGACTGGCGTCTTTCAGCATGGCAATTACCTGTTGCAGTTCATCACGTTTTTTACCCGAAACGCGAAGCTTTTCACCTTGAATCGCAGTTTGCACCTTCAGCTTGGTTTCCTTCACCAGTTTGACTATTTTTCTGGCCAATTCGGACTCGATTCCCTGCTGAACAGTCACCGGGAGGGTTGCCCTCTGTCCGGTCACGGTAACCTCGCCTTCCTTCAAACAGGCAATGTCAATACCACGCTTCACCAGCTTGCCCTGCAGAATATCCAGCATTTGTTGTAGCTGAAAATCTACTTCGGCAATCATATTGATGACCGATCCTTGTAACGCGAATTCTGCATTCACTCCCTTGAAATCAAACCGGGTTCCCACTTCTCGATTAGCCTGGTCAACTGCATTATTCAGCTCATGCATATCCACTTCCGATACGATATCAAAAGACGGCATATAGAATCCTCCTGTCTGTTTTGCCTGGCTGAATCGATTCGTAGACTCTCGCCTGACTTACCGAGCACAGTCTAACATTGCCCGGACAATGTGTATAAGTTCCACAATCCTGTTTCGGCATCAGACTCGGATGTAGCGCCCGACGTTTTCGAGTAGACTGCGAAAGTCCCGCATGCCGTGGGCGACAGGCCTCGATGCAATTAACGGATAATCATTCACATGCTGACCGCTACCCGCAAGCCCTTTATATTACTCGGCGCTCTGTCTGTGCTATGCGTAGCTGTCATTATTGTATCGCTGGCAACGGGCAGCGCAGATGTGACTATCGGTCAACTATGGAGCGCGCTGACAACTCGTGAATCATCAATTCAGAGTCAGGTAGTCTGGGAACTGCGAATTCCTCGCACCTTTGCGGCACTCATTACCGGAGGTTTACTCGGGCTGGCGGGTGTGATCATGCAGGTATTACTGCGCAATCCGCTGGCAGACCCCTATATCCTGGGGGTTTCGGGGGGCGCCTCTGCGTCCGCGCTGGCCTTGCTATTAGCCGGTTTCAGCGCGGCGTGGGTACCACAGGCCGCGTTTGTCGGGGCAATATTTTCTATCTTGGTGGTATTTGGCCTGGCAAACGCAGGCGGTCGCTGGTCGGTTACGCGCCTACTTTTGACAGGAGTAGTCGTGTCGGCGGGCTGGGGAGCTGTTATAAATATTCTGCTGACTTCGACTTCGACCAATACCGTTCAGAGCATGCTCTTCTGGTTAATGGGTGACTTGAGCCAAAGCCGGATAAGGTTCTGGCAGATAGCCGTTCTGGTGAGCGGACTGCTGGCGGCCATGTTACTGGCTCGTCCGCTCAACGTGCTTATACGAGGTGAACTGGCTGCCATGTCCCTGGGAGTTAACGTGCACCGATTGCGGGTCAGCCTTTACCTGGCAGCATCTGTTTTGACCGCCACCGCGGTGACGATTTCCGGCTCCATTGGATTTGTCGGCCTTGTCATACCGCACACGCTGAGACTGCTTGGTGCCAGGGATCACAGATTGCTTATACCGCTGTCCGCCTTAATGGGAGGCAGCTTTCTAACCGTTGCAGATGTTCTCGCCAGAACGGTGGTTGCGCCCCAACAATTGCCTACCGGCGTTGTTACCGCAATTATAGGGGTACCGATGTTTCTGGTTATATTACGAAGCACGATGAAGCAGCACTGATGGTCGTACTCGAATTGGAAAGGCTGGAAGTTAGGATTGGCGGTAAGCTGATCTGTCGTGACCTTGATCTGCAGCTGACGGAAGGTGAGGTGCTGGGAATACTGGGCAGGAACGGAGTCGGTAAAACCACCCTGCTGCACTCTTGCATGGACTTCTTCCCGCCCGCAAGCGGGAATGTTCGTATTCATGGAGCAAATTTGCAAAGCTTGAAACGGCAGCAGCTCGCTCGAAAAATCGGGCTGCTTTTCCAGGAGAGCGACAGCAGTTTGTCCGCGACAGTTCTCGAGACGGTCCTGCTTGGACGACACCCTTACTCGGAAAATATCTTCTGGGACTCCGAAGAAGACATCGAATTGTGCAGAATCACGCTTGCCCTACTGGGAATGGATAAATTGGAAAATCGCCAGGTTTCGACTCTTTCCGGCGGCGAAAAACAACGGCTCGCGATTGCCTTACTGCTCGCTCAAGACCCTGCAGTGTTTCTTCTGGATGAACCCAGTAATCACCTGGATATAGACTTCCAGATCAAGGTGCTTGACCTGATAACCCAGCGAGCCAAACAAAATAAAGCGGCCACAGTGATGGCGAGCCACGATATCAATCTCGTTTCTCGGTTTTGTGACCGTGTACTGTTGTTACTGGGAGACGGTGAATTCCTGTCTGGATCAACATCCAGCATTCTTAACTCCAACAATCTTAATCGCGCTTTCCAATGCAAAATTGCCCAAACGCAAATTAGCGGCAGAAACTATTTCCTACCGGAGTAGCAATTAACAAGTTGTTGGTGGGGCAAGCGCAGTTACAGCAGTAACAGGCGAATATCCGAAAGCAGTCTCACGAGATAAGTGGAAAATAGCCCGCCGTCTACTCCGTTCACAGCGCGATGATCATAAGATAGAGTGAGTGGCAGCATACTCCTGGGCACAAACTGTTGATCCTGATACACCGGCTTCACCTCAGTTTTCCCAACACCAAGAATAGCTACCTCCGGTGCGTTGATAATTGGAATAAAGCCGGTACCGCCAATTGCACCGAGACTTGAGATCGTTATGCAGGCGCCCTGCATGTCTTCCTTACCCAAACGGCGCTGCTTAGCCTTGTCAGACAACTCAGCAAGCTCAGCTGCCAGATCCCAGAGAGATTTCTGATCTACGTCGCGAAGCACAGGTACAACCAAACCGGCATCGGTCGCAACCGCAACTCCAACGTGGAAATACTTTTTCTGGATATAAAATTCTCCACTCGAATGCAGGGAAACATTGAACTGTGGATACTCCCTCAGCGCATTAACACAAGCCTTCAGCAGAAACGGTAGGAATGTCAGCTTTATACCTCGCTTTTCCGCCTCTTTGCCCTGTTGTCGTCTAAATTCCTCAAGCTCAGTAACGTCCGCCTCATTAAACTGTGCAACGTGGGGAATAGAACTCCAGTTCCTTTGCATGTTGACTGCGGTTAACTTGTGCAACTTGCTCATAGCAACCTGCTCAACTTCACCAAACTGGCTGAAGTCTATATCGGGAAGACCAGCCAAACCTCCTGCCGGTGCCATGGTCGACGACTGGCTGAGACGCGACTTGATGAACTCCTGCAAATCCTCCTTCAGAATGCGACCCTTCGCACCAGTGCCGCTTACCTGTGCCAGGTCCGCACCGAGCTCACGAGCCAGTTTTCTTACGGCGGGTCCTGCGTAAACGCTTGAACCAAGAGCGCTGTCAACTAGCTGTGTTTCCGTCATTACCGGAACTGAAGTTGCATCAGAATCGACAGGCTTGCTCGCCGCGCCTGACGCTATGACCGGCTCAGCAGCAGATTGCGCCGCTGAGGTTGCAGAATCGGAAGTCTCGGAAACCTCTTCGTGCTCAGCTAACAATTCAAGTATTGGCGTGCCCTTGGAAACTTTGTCTCCAATCTTTACGTTCAGTTTCTTGACTTCACCACCAGAGGCGGCGGGTACATCCATGGCGGCCTTGTCCGATTCGAGGGTAATCAGCGGATCGTCAACGCTGATAACATCGCCAACGGCTACATGCACTTCAATAACTTCGACGTCACCCTCACCTCCAAGGTCCGGAACTTCAAGAACCTTTAATATTGGCCCAGAGCTTGGGGATTTATCGAATCGAGACGATTCGGCGGGCTCTTGAGCCGTGGCTTGTTTTTCAGCGGCGACCGCTTGTGCCGGCTCCACTTCTAGTTGTGACTGACGTTCCTCATTTTCAACCACTGCCGATTGTTCATCGCTCGGTGATCCGCTTTCAGCCACCTCGAGGGTCAATATCTCTGTCCCGGTAGTAACCTGATCCCCCAGATTAACCGCAATACTTTTAACCACACCGCTGGTCGGTGCCGGTATTTCCATGGCTGCCTTGTCGCTTTCCAGAACCAGAAGTGAATCATTTTCAGAAACCTCCTGACCTACGGAAACCAGCAACTCGATTACCTCGACTTCGCTGCTATCCCCAAGATCGGGGACTTTTATTATTTCAGTTGACACTGATTTGGACTCCTAGCTAAATCTTAAGATATCAAGTTTGCGGATATATCCGAATTCTATATTGTTACCGGATCGACCTTGCCGGGATCAATTCCCTGCTCTTTCATAAACTTGCTTACCGCGGTTGAATCAACGATGCCTTCACTAAGGAGTTCAGACAGAGCGGCAAGCGCGATGAACTTGCGATCCACTTCAAAAAAGTGGCGCAGTTTTTCGCGACTATCGCTACGTCCAAAGCCGTCTGTCCCCAGAACTTTGTAGGAGCCTGGCACGAATTCACGAATCTGGTCGGCATATAGCTTCATGTAATCCGTCGACGCCACAACAGGCCCTTTTCTTGCAGACAAGCACTCTGTGACGTAAGGCACTTTCTTTTTCTTTTTAGATGGGTTCAGTAGATTCTCCCGATTCACTGACAGCCCCTCTTTACGTAATTCATTAAAACTCGTGACACTCCATACATCGACAGGAACTTTGAATGATTGTCTGAGTATTTTAGCCGCCTCTCTGACTTCTCCAAGAATGGTTCCGGAACCGAGCAATCTTACCCGCATATCAGTTGCGGCCTTGCCCTTTACCTTGTAGTCACTGTTGTCACCATCTTCGAGCAAATACATACCTTTGATAATGGCCTCTTCCGAACCCCTGGGGAGTTCCGGATGAGTGTAATTTTCATTCATTGTAGTGATGTAGTAAAAAACCGATTCTTGCTCTTTATACATTCGGCGCAGGCCATCCTGCACGATCACCGCAAGTTCATAGGCATACGTGGGATCATAGGTGACACAATTCGGAATTGTAGAAAACAGCAGGTGGCTGTGCCCATCCTGGTGCTGCAAACCCTCTCCGTTGAGAGTCGTTCTACCCGCTGTTGCACCAATCAGAAATCCCCTAGCCTGACTGTCACCCGCAGCCCAGCAAAGATCACCAACCCGCTGATAACCAAACATGGAGTAGTATATATAGAAAGGGATCAGAGGATAGTTGTTGACGCTATAGGATGTAGCCGCCGCCAGCCAGGTCGACAAAGCCCCCGGTTCGGAAATACCTTCCTCCAACATTTGACCTTTCTTGTCCTCCCGGTAGAACGCCACCTGATGAGAGTCAGACGGGTCATAGAGCTGTCCTGCAGAAGAGTAGATACCCATCTGTCTAAACATGCCTTCCATACCAAAAGTACGCGCTTCATCTGGAACAATTGGTACAACACGTTGACCGATCTCTTTGTCCTTGCAAAGGCTTGAGAGCATGCGCACAAACGCCATGGTGGTGGAAAAATCTCTACTACCGCTGCTCTTTAATTGATTCTCAAACAGTGATAATTCCGGGACTTTCAATGCGTAACTTGCAGATCGACGTTTCGGTACAGAATCGCCCAGCCTTTCCCGCTGCTTGCGCATATATCGCAGTTCTAGGCTGTTTTCTGGCGGACGATAGTATGGAACTTCCTCAACTTTATCGTCCTTTATCGGGATACCAAAGCGATCTCGGAATCGTTTAAGACTCTCTATGTCGAGTTTCTTGACCTGATGACTGGTATTTTGAGCCTCGGCACTGGAGCCAAACGCGTAGCCCTTGACAGTCTTGGTCAGGATGACAGTAGGCCGCCCGTTAGCCTTGACTGCCTTGGCATAGGCTGCGTAAACCTTGTATGGATCGTGTCCACCCCGATTTAGCGCCATGATGTCTTCATCAGACAGATGCTCAACCATCTTAAGCAGCTTCGGATCCTTGCCAAAAAAGTTTTCCCTGACGTAGGCACCACCCCTTGCGACGTAATTCTGATATTCTCCATCGACGACCTCGTCCATGCGCGCTTGCAGGAGTCCTTCCTTATCCGCCTGCAATAGTGGATCCCAGTGTCTGCCCCAAATAACCTTGATGACATTCCAACCCGCGCCGCGAAATATTCCCTCCAGTTCCTGGATTATCTTGCCGTTGCCACGAACAGGACCATCGAGTCGCTGCAGATTGCAATTAATCACGAAGATCAGATTATCCAGTTGCTCCCGCCCTGCCTTACCTATTGCGCCAAGGGTTTCAGGTTCATCGGTTTCGCCATCACCGATAAAACACCAGACCTTGCGGTCGCCCATATCGAGCAGGCCTCTATTGCTCAGGTATTTCATCAGGTGCGCCTGGTAGATAGCCTGCAGCGGGCCAAGACCCATAGACACAGTCGGAAACTGCCAGTAATCGGGCATCAGCCAGGGATGAGGATAAGAGGAAAGTCCCCCACCCTCTGACTCCTGGCGGAAGTTGTCCATCTGCTCCTCGGTAATTCGCCCCTCCAGATACGAGCGCGCATAAATACCGGGGGACGAATGACCCTGAAAATAAATCAGGTCACTTTCCTGTTGCTCGGTAGCGCCTCTGAAAAAGTAATTAAAGCCGACGTCATAGAGAGTTGCCGCAGATGAAAATGTTGAAATGTGGCCACCGAGATTAGGATTTTTCTTATTAGCCCGCATCACCATTGCGAGAGCGTTCCAGCGAACGATTCCGCGGATCTCACGCTCCATGAACATGTCACCCGGCATCCGCTCCTCGTTGAGGTGAGAAATGGTGTTTCGATAGGGTGTAGTCACTGAAATATAAGGTGACTGTTCTCCAGTTCGGGTGGCCCGCTCGGCTAACCTTCCAAGTAAATAATAAGCTCGATCCTTGCCTTCGTTGTCTATTACTGACTCGAGGGCATCCAGCCACTCCTGGGTTTCCTGGGGATTATTGTCCTGATCCTGTTGGCTCATCGACTGCGCTCTCTACTTATTAAAGTAATTACTTGGTTATATTTAGGGCTGCTGCTCTATTCTAACCGAAAAATTAATAATGTCTTGTGTAAATTAATTACAATTTGTAGGAATATTATTGCAAGAATAATAAGTTATCCACGATTATTAATGTTATATGTAATTTAACTACATATTCGATCATTCAGGAATCAGCAGTGAAAAATCGCTTTTAATGTTTTTTTTCAATAAGTTAGGGTGTAAGAGACAGAATGCTCGAGACGAATAAAGGGGATTTTGAAGTAAATCAAGCAAAAAATACCCGTCCAACTACGGGGTCTAATCTGGAAATTCCTTCGGACTCAAGCTGGGATCGAATCCGTATCTGATCGCCAGCTATTATTGCCACCCGAGCACGGTGCCAAGAGCCAAAACCGTAAGCCAAAGGAATTGGCTGCGCTGCATCAGAGACTGCAGAGAATCGATCTGTGAAAGTGCAAGCAGGCGGTATTCGTCGCTAGTGGCCTCGGGGTTGTCGATATGCGCGGATTCTCTATCCGATGTGTGAGCCTGGTCCGGACGACCGAGAGCACAAAGTGCATATTCATATACTGCCTGGGCATTGCTTTCTTCACTTCCCAGGCCAATGCGCTTCAGGCGGCTTAGACAGCCTTCGAAATTGCCTACGAGGCCCAGAGTGAGTCCCATCAATCGTAAAGGCAACCACTCTAGCAGCTGAATAATACCAGCCACCGGTTCGAGTTCTGGAGATTCCGTATCTGACAGCACGATTCGGCGCAATCGATAGGAAAGATAGGCAAACAGCACACCCAGTGGCTCTGCAATCAGATACCAGAAGAGGGTAACGAACATGCAAGTAAAACAACGATAGACGTACAATTTGCTGAAAGTCAGATGCAGCTCTTGGTTTTCATGGATTGCCGGTGGATCTGCACATTCAAGCTGTTCTTCGAGAAAAAGATAACAAGCCTCGGAATAACCCCGCTCCCAGTGATTGAGGTACTGCCTCGCCAGGGCTTGCGGATTCATCCAATCGAATGCCATCAGCAGAATAAAGATATGAACGACGATAGAGACAAGACCGAACAGCACTCCCGTGCTAAAAGTCAGAACGAGTGCAAGCATTAATAGTGGTACGGAATAGGTCGCTAAGAAAACCAAAAACCAGTCGCTCTTGCCAGGTTTCTGTTTAGCTTGCTTGATCCTTTCGATCGCGCCACGCAATTTTAAAAACCAGCGATCGTCAATTTTGACCAGACCCGGCTTCCAGATTGTCGCGATAAGGATTGCTGTCAGGACCACCAGAAATTTCATAATGCCTCGCCTTCAATTGAATCTCGCGGAAAGGTTTCAGCCTCGATCGTTAAAAGATCCGATTTGATCTGGCCTCGGTACCTCTGCCAGTCGAATTTTGGACCGGGGTCGGTTTTTCTTCCGGGGGCGATATCGCTGTGTCCTACGACACGTTCACCCGTGATGGCCGGATAACACTCCATCAATACCCGCGTGATTGCTGCCAAAGTCGCATATTGTCTATCGGTGAATAGGGTGTCATCGCTACCTTCAAGCTCGATACCGATCGAAAAGTCGTTACAGGCCTCCCTTCCCAGGAAGCAGGATTGACCCGCGTGCCATGCCTTACAGTCGAAGGGCACATACTGAGTGACTCTACCCGCTCGCTCAATCAGGAGATGTGCCGAGACTCGCAATTGGTCTATTTCGGCGAAGAAAGGATGAATCGAGGCATCCAGGCAATTGCAGAACAGGTCGTCGACGTAACCTCCACCAAATATTCCGGGAGGCAGACTGATGTTATGGATAACCAGCAAACTAATATCGTCGGTCGACTCCCGCTCACTCCGATTGGGTGAAGCCAACTGACGAGCCGGGTGCAGAAGATGATTTGCGATGGCAAATTGCTCAGACAATTGCGGCTCCAGCCGGGCAGTTTAGAAGTGCCTCTCATGGTACCACAACCGGAACAATCCACATCCTTGAAGCCTGATTCAGCGGCTTGAATGCAGGTCCTCACCCGAGCATCAATCTCGAGCCTCAATGACTCCTGGCTGCTCGAGATCGCAAGTAATCTTGCTGACCTTCGAGTTTGATTTCACCGGCCCGCAGCGAAACGGCAAGACCGATGCGTCCCCTGGTAAGTAAGACCCGACCGTTCTGGTCAAGTACCCGATAGCTGCCATCGATACTGGCTGACTTTTCGATCCGGCACTTGCCTTCACTGCCAAGAATGCTAAGGTTTGCCAGAGAGGTATCGGCCATGCTGTTTACTAAATTCAGGTAATAGTCCATTGAGATGGCCTCGTCATCTAACTCGGCAATGGCCTGCTGCTGATCATCACCAAGCAATTCGATAAAGTCATCCAGATCGTCTCGATCCAGAATTTTTCGCCCAGCCTCACTGAACGAGGCAAATGTACTGGACAGGATGTCATCTATTCTGTGTTTTCTGTTTCCAGAGATCTTCGGGGTGCAGTGATCATTGTCGTCTATGCCAAACAAATTCTGGAGTACTGATAAAATTTCCTGCTTTTCAGTGGCCGGTTTTTGTATCAGGTCCAAACCCAGACGCAATCTATTTAACAGTGAATCATCTTCCGATTGATCAATCTCCGCAGAGAAATCCAGTGTCATACGCTGCATGAGTAACTCAATCGTCCGCGCTGCTTCGCGCCATTCCTGAGACTCAGTACCCTTATTGACAGCAACTACATACATGACTGCGCGCCAATCTTCTCGGAGCATCAATTCGATAGATTCACCCAGTTCGGAGTTTCTACACCAGCCGTCTATTAATTCATCTATGAGGGCAACAAGTTTTTTCGTGCCTCGATGCTTACCGCAATCAGCGCGGATATGCTTATCAGTTGCTAACTGACCGAATCCGATCCGCTGGTCTGTCTCACTGATGTGACCAAGAGACTCTGCAAGCTGATCAGCAAAGTTTTGAGATTCGTTTCTTTCGCGCGAACTGAGCCAACAGGAAGTAAGCTGCTCCATTTGCAAAAGGAAAAGTCGTTCGAACAGCTTGAGAAAAACCAGTCGATTTTCCAATGAAACTCGAAACACACCGTGGGATATAGACAACGCCTGCAAAATCAGGGTGGCAAAGCATTCCAGAGTGTCGGCCCTGATTAACGCAGTTTGATTCTCTTCGCCGCCAAGGTGAAGATCCTCAAAATTCCTGATTTGCGCCGAATGGCGCCTCAGAGCTTTTCGCTGCATGCGCTCCAGGGCGAGATCAATCTCCATGTTTTCGAATACCGAATTACCATTATTAGGCGTTCTGAATGGAGAACTGACGGCATTATCAAGGCTCTCCGCCAGTGAGCTTCCATCAAGGACTTCGCGAATAAAACTCAAGAACTGGCTCTCAAATAACCGTTTCTTATTGCGATATTCGCGGATCAATTTTATTTGGGGACTGTCGTCTACCAGCGCGTCAGGCCGCACGCTGGAAAACAGAAAATCATCCAGTTCATCAAACAAATCGGAAGTTAGAATCTCCATCAGGTCTAACAATCTTGAATCCAGCGAATCACAAGTGTTACCTGGCGTTTCCGACCGGGCATGATTTTCCGAAAATCGGGGTTTTTGCAGTTTTGCCGTGTCCATGACTCATTAATTTCTCCCAACGAGAAGGTCTTTATAGCACGCCGGCCTGCGGCCATTATTGAAGCAGTTCACACAACCTGCAGGCTTGAGCGATAATTCGATTCTCACAAATGCGGAGCAAATGAAACTGTGAATACTCCCGACAACTTGCCAGCGGACCTGGCAAAGACCGTCGCAGACGCTCTTGAGGAGGACATCGGCAGTGGTGATATATCGGCTGCCCTTATACCGCAAGATACTGCTATCAAGGCACATCTAGTTACCAGACAGAGGGCAGTAATTTGCGGAATTCCGTGGGCTCAGGAGGTTCTGAGGCAGTTGGATGAAACGGTACAAGCGACCTGGTTTGTCACTGACGGTGACTACATTGAAAAGGACGATTTAGTCGCCGAGTTTGCCGGGCACGCCCGCAGTCTTCTTACCGCCGAGCGTTGCATGCTAAACCTGCTGCAGACACTGTCTGGAACAGCTACTAATGCCCGTCGATTGAACGAGTTGGTGGTTCACACCGGGGTGACTTTGCTGGATACCCGAAAAACGCTGCCCGGGTTACGCAACGCGCAGAAATATGCGGTAAGAATTGGTGGTTGCACCAATCACCGAATGGGGCTTTACGATGCTTTCCTGATAAAGGAAAACCATATTCACGCCTGTGGTTCAATTGGAAGTGCAATATCGGCAGCCAGAAAGCTCGACCCTGGCAAGCCGGTAGAAATCGAAGTCGAAAACAGTTCACAGCTGCTGGAGGCAATAAATGAGGGTGCCGATTGCGTTTTACTCGACAACTTTAGTGTCGAAGAGATGATTGAAGCCGTGAAAGTCAACGCCGGGCGGGTTAAACTTGAGGCGTCCGGTGGTATCGATGACACGACTCTGGTTGCCATCGCTGAAACGGGTGTGGATTATATTTCGATAGGCGCATTGACCAAGAACTGCCAAGCCATAGACTTGTCGTTGCGCTATATCGACAGAACCTGATGCACGCCCGATCAAGTTGCTGCACCCGGTTCAAACACCAATTTAAATTGAGGAAACTCCGATGAATATTAAATCAATCGGTTTACTGATGTTCTATTTGCCACTTTGCCTCACTGGGTCAATCGCCGCTGCGCACCCAGGTAATATAGACCTCAACGGTGGCCACTACATGGGAAACTCCTATCACTGTCATATGCCTGCTTGTGAAATACCCGACACCTTCGATCGAATAGGTCGCGATAGCATCATGACCGATCGTCGGGGCCGAGAACGCTTTTTCAACGAAGAAGACTGGCGCTATGAAGAAGATTATGATGGCGACTGTCAGTCTACGCGTCAGGAAATGCTAATCCTTACCAGCCGCACTACTGTCAGCTACACCAATCCCCGAAATTGCGTCGTGCGCACCGGCGAGTGGTTCGACGAATATACCGGCAAGACATTCAATGTCGCGACTCAGGTAGACCTTGACCATGTAATTCCGCGAATGTACGCTCACATCCACGGCGGGGACCGCTGGCCTCCCGGTAAAAAGCTGCAATTTGCGAACGACCCCTTGAACCTGATATTGATAGAACGTCGGGAAATTCGCAGGAAAGGTGATCGCGGCCCCGACCGATATCTGCCTCCCAGGGAAGAGTTTCATTGCCAGTATGCGCGCACATGGGAAGCGATCGCGGACAAGTACGATTTGCAGTTGGACACGCGGGACCGCAATAGTATTGTCAGGGTATTACGCGATTGTCCGGAATTACCCGAATAGCTTAATCACATCTTTATCAATAATTCGGTAACAGCTCGAATCCGCTGATTTGAAAATCAATGTCTGAGCCCAAAAGAAAAGGGCGCCTTCAGGCGCCCTTTTCACGAAGCAGTCTGTCTTACTAAGGGGAAACTATACTAATCGCGTCCATTCCGCCATTGTGATCCAGAGGAGCGTCTCCCGCCGGGAAACCATTCTCTGAAAGAATGTAGGCAAGCACATCAGTATACTCTTCGAACATCATCGACCCGGGATTGTCGGCTGGCATGGTGCCCATTATCGTCTCCCACAGATAGATCAAAGGCTGTGAATTCCAGGATTTAAGAGTATTCTCATAAAATTTCATGTCGTGACAGGATTTACAGTTCGCGTCGTAGACCATTGCACCCGACTTGGCCTGCGCCTCGGTAAAAACGCCATCGGTGAGGCTCCTTTCCTGAGCTGACGCCACCGACGCTGCGGCCAAACCGGCAATCAGCGCAGTGTTTCCCAATACTTTTTTGACGGTCCCGCTCATCTGTGACTCCTTACTCAGAAGAATTAATCGCCATCTTTACGGTGGCTAACCTTAAACTACATCAAACCGCTAATCAAGTCGAAAGTCGTGCTTGCAACCCACTGTATAAATCCTATTTTTTCTTTTACTTTCAAACGTTTAATTTTTCTAGTAGTAGAATTATACAAATCTGAAAATGAATACCTGCTGAACATATCAATCTGAAAAAACAGTTCCTGGCGGCCATACTCGGTTAACATTCATTGAATGCTATCAGTCCTCCTAACCCAGTTACGCTGTATCATCTCCGTGCACGAGAATGGTTTACTTGGCTGATGCGGCGGTACCGTGACACGACCAAATGTGACGTAATTTGTCAGTCCCTACCTCGATGTCACACCTCATCTTTTAGATTGCGGATCTTGCCTATACCGATTTAAATTTATTTTCTCTCTATTTAACAACAAGATATAAATTTGCCGACAAAGTTGGCACGAATTGTGGTTACTAAAGCCCAACCGTTATGGAAACACAACGTGAAAAATGATTCCAAAGGGATCCTGCCAGAACTTTCTGGCTGATCGATCACTTTGGTCCCTTTGGGAAGACAACTAAGTAAATCGGAGTTTCAACATGAAAAACACTCAAAAAGGTTTTACCCTGATCGAACTGATGATCGTAGTGGCCATCATCGGCATACTTGCCGCAGTTGCACTGCCTGCCTATCAGAATTACTCAAACCGCGCCAAATTTTCAGAGGCTGTGATGGCTGCTACTCCTCTCAAAACAGCTATCGAACTGGCAATACAGACCAGTAACCCAACCGGATTGGCAGATCTGGACGGTGGGGTATTTGGCATACCTGCGAATGTGGCCGCGGCCGCTGCCGTTCACGGCGTTTCGGTGACAGATGGCGTCGTGACTATAACTTGGCAAGATGATGGAACTGTGTTGGATGGGGTCACTTATTCTCTGACACCGAACGGCATAATTGCACCTGTCCAGTGGACTGAAGGTGGTACCTGTCTGGCATTGACCTACTGCTAGTACCACCGGTATTCCGGACATCCGCACCAGACTTGGGATGTCCGGAACCTCCGAATCCGCAAGTATTTTGCATTCCTGCCTCACGTCTCCAGATCTTAAATTCCCTACCCGTTCAAGTTATTGGAAATCGCGCAGTTCAGTCTATACTTGGACCAGGGCATATTTACCCGTAAACCATGCCCTGCGTGAACGCTTCAGCTTTTCTATTCTTCAGTGGCCCGCGCGTGCTTCATGGGCCCCTGCACGTGAAAGACTGTTAGGCAATTCCCGGTAATATGAAGCAGTTCCCATTTCCTTAATTTCAACGGTAATATCATGGAAGTCATGGTATAAAGGCTTGTTATTCAGCAAAAAAAATGGAAGTAGCAGATTCGACCAGGCTGTTTACCAGATATTTATTCGAGGTGATAGATGGCATCAGAGGCAGCACAGTCAGTTTATGTTTGGCATGGCACCGACAAGAACGGTAAAAAGGCGACTGGAGAAGTCCCGGGGGCCAGCCAGGCTCTTGTTAAAGCCCAGCTTCGTAAGCAGGGGATTAATGCTACTCGAATCAAGCGCAAGCCAAAGGCGCTTTTCGGCGGGAAGTCACAAAAGATCAAGCCCCTGGACGTTGCCATTTTTACTCGGCAACTGGCGACTATGATGAAGGCCGGTATTCCCCTCGTGCAGTCCTTTGAAATTGTCGGTGAGAGTCTCAGCAATGCCGCAATGCAAGAACTGGTCGGAAAAATCCGTGCGGACGTCGCGCAGGGCAGCAATTTTGCTGGCGCTATTCGCAAGCATCCACGCTACTTCGATGATTTGTTCTGTAATCTTATCGAATCGGGGGAGCAATCGGGTGCTCTGGAAACCATGCTGGATAGGCTGGCAACCTACAAGGAAAAAGCCGAGGCATTAAAGGCAAAAATTAAAAAGGCCATGAACTATCCAATGGCGGTAGTCATCGTGGCAATTATTGTTACCGGCATATTGCTAGTCAAAGTCGTTCCCCAATTTGCCGAAACCTTCTCCAATTTCGGAGCCGACCTTCCGGCATTCACGCTGTTCGTGCTTGGTCTATCCGACCTCGCGATCGCACACTGGTGGAAAGCACTTATCCTGTTGGTCGTACTCGGGTTTGTCTACAAAGAGGCAATGATAAGGTCCAAGAGTTTCAGGGAATCTGTCGAACGGCTCTCTCTCAAATTACCGATTATCGGGCCGATATTGAATGCTTCCTGTTATGCACGTTTTACGAGAACGCTGTCGACCACTTTCGCAGCAGGTGTTCCACTCGTTGAAGCGCTGGATTCAGTCGCCGGCGCTGCGGGTAATGTGGTCTATTTTAACGCCACCAGAAAAATAAAAGACGACGTCGCCACAGGTCAGTTGCTCGCTTTCTCTATAAAGAATACCGGACTCTTTCCGGTCATGGTGACGCAAATGATCGGCATCGGTGAAGAGTCAGGCGCATTGGATGACATGCTTGACAAGTGCGCGACATATTACGAAGCCGAGGTCGATAATGCCGTGAATGGTTTAACCGCACTGATGGAACCGCTCATCATGTCGGTGCTGGGCGTTCTGGTTGGTGGATTAATGATCGCAATGTACTTGCCAATTTTTCAGCTCGGCCAGGTTGTTTAATTCGAATCCGCACTAATGACCTTTCTTGAGATATTATCGACCAGCACGCCTGCGCTGATGGCCACGTGCCTGATTTTGGGGTTACTGGTAGGCAGCTTCCTGAATGTCGTGATCTATCGACTACCCATCATGCTGTACCGCGAGTGGACGGCGCAGTGTCGTGACACGCTGGGGCTGGATGAAGCCGCACCATTAGATACAGTTATTCCTGATCCAGCAGAGAAATTCTCCTCCTTCAATCTGCTACGACCCGGCTCTCATTGTCCCCAGTGCAAACACCAAATTACTGCATTGGAAAACATACCAGTAGTCAGCTACCTCGTACTTGGCGGAAAATGCTCGGAATGCAGGGCCCCGATCTCGGCCCGATACCCGGGAGTCGAATTGGTAACCGGAGTCATGTCAGCTCTGGTGGGATTTACCTTTGGCGCTAGCCCTGTGACGGCGGCGCTATTACTCTTAACCTGGAGTCTGATTGCCCTCACCCTGATCGATTATGATGAGCAATTGTTGCCAGACAGCATAACGCTTCCACTGATCTGGGGTGGACTGCTGGTCGCGACGCTCGATCTGGGCCTGGGGGTCTCCTTAAGAGATGCTGTTATCGGGGCTATGACAGGATACTTTTCCCTCTGGTGTTTTTACTGGAGTTTTAAACTATTGACCGGTAAGGAAGGTATGGGTTACGGAGATTTCAAACTGCTTGCCGCGCTGGGGGCCTGGCTGGGATGGCAAAGTCTATTGCCCATTGTCATACTGTCGTCACTGGTAGGAGCAGCGTTCGGAATTCTCAATATTCTGGTTCTCAAGCGAGACAGTTCAGCGCCTATACCTTTCGGTCCTTTCCTCGCTGGTGCCGGATTCATCATGCTGATCTGGGGCAAACAAATCACCAATCTCTATGTACAGACATTCCTGGTTTGAGTCTGGTACGATACGGCGCAAGTGATATCCCAGAGATTTCCTAATGCTCGTGATTGGCTTGACCGGCGGTATAGGCAGCGGTAAGTCCACAGTCGCGGATCTGTTCCGCCAAAAATCTGTGGAAATTATTGATGCAGATGTGATTGCCAGAGAAGTGGTCGAGCCCGGAACACAGGCGCTTCAATCGATCACGGAACATTTCGGAAATCAAGTTCTTGCTGGCGACGGCTCCCTACAGCGCGAAACGCTGCGCGAACTCGTGTTTGCTGACTCTACCGAGCGCCTGTGGCTGGAGCAATTACTGCACCCGCTTATTCACGCCGCGATCAATCACCGCATTGCTGCTTGCCGAACTGTCTATTGCCTTCTCGTTTCTCCTTTGTTGCTGGAAACATCGCAAAGGGACCTGGTAGACAGAATACTGGTCGTCGACATCGATCGCGATACGCAGATTGCGAGAACCCTCGAACGGGATAAAAGCCCCATAGAGACCATTGAATCGATAATCAATGCTCAGGTGAGTCGAGAGCACAGACGCGCAAGCGCCGACGATATCATCAGCAATGATGGTGATATCGAAGATCTCGTCTTCCAGGTCGAAAAATTGCATGGTCAGTATCTGAAGCTGGCAGCAAAGTTTTAAAAAGGCATCAATCTCGGACTGGCGATCGCCCCAAGAGCGAAAGAAAGACAAGAAGCGAAGCGACACTATGAGCAAATCAGTAAATTGCCCGACCTGCCTTAAACCGGTAGCCTGGATAGACAGCAATACGTTCCGCCCGTTCTGCTCAGAGCGCTGCAAACTCATCGACCTAGGTGACTGGGCTTCCGGAAAGAACGCGATTGCCGGCGAACCGCTCAACAATGAGGACGCCGAGGGTTCTGCGACTGACAACGAAGATTTACTGCAATATTAGGAAATCTACTACTTGAGCAGCAATGTTCTCAGCGTTGCTCACCACAGAGCGCTAATTGCTGCGATGCCATGCGCGCCTTCTGCGAGTGCCACTGGAAGATCATCACGAGTCATACCTCCAAGGGCATAAACAGGGATGCTTACCTGTGAGGCAAGAGTATTGAATTGCTCCCAACCCATAGGCGCGGCATCGGGATGACTGGTCGTAGGCCTGACCGGTGACAACAGCGCAATATCTGCTTCGAGTTGCTCCGCTTTGCGGAGTTCCGACAGATTATGGCAAGACACACTAAACAGTGCCGTCCTGTCCACCGGACGTTCATTCATTCCGGAAAGGGTGGCCGCATTGGCGTGCAGCCCGTGGGCCTCGAGTCTATGATATATATCGGGTGAACAATTTACCAAAAGTCGCGTCCCGTTCTGACGGCACAGAGATGCAGCCTCATCGGCCCACTGGATGAATTCTATTTCTGTCAGCTGCGGCTGGCGAAACTGAATCAGTTCAATTCCTTCCGCGAGCAGGTTTACTATTTTTTGTTGGCACTCGCTCCAACTTTGACACATTCCAGTGATACCTATTACACGGGGCAATTGCAATGCAGTGATGATGCCATGATTTGCCGTAGGGAAGTCGCGAGGCTCCAGTGAGTCGATCGACTGCCACGCGATTTCCTGTTCTTCCCTTCCTCTCGGACTGCCGCGAAAACTGTCTACTCGCCACACGTCGAGCAATACCGATTGCTCACTGTAATGGTGGCTGATTTTCTTGAAAGGGAAACACCTTTCGGTGTCTATATCAATTCCCAGTTCTTCTTGCAGCTCCCTCCGCAGGGCGGTGATCACCGATTCGCCCGCCTCAAGCTTTCCGCCCGGGAATTCCCAAAGGCCACCCTGATGCACGTTCAGGGGCCGTCGTGCTATAAGCACTCTTTGATCAGCATCAACGATTACGCCGACTGCAACGTGAATGGACCTGGACACAATTGTCAGAGCTCCTGGCAGACATCAGCTTCGGTAATCGGCGTTGATGCGAACGTAATCATGAGACAAATCCGAGGTCCAGACGGTTTCAACGCTACTGCCACGAGCCAGGTCAATTGATAAGGTGATTTCATCTTTTTCCATCTCAGCCTGACCATTCTGTTCAGAGTATGAAGCTGAGACTTCCCCGTTTTCCACCAAAATCACTTCACCCAGCTGAATAGCGATTTTTTCTATTTCGAGGTCTAAAATTCCAGCCCTGCCGACGGCAGCCAGAATCCGACCCCAATTGGCATCCGATGCAAACAGCGCGGTTTTAACCAATGGTGATTCCGCAATGGCATACGCGACGGCCAGGCACTCTTCAGTATTCGCTCCTCCCGCCACTTTAACGGTTACAAACTTAGTCGCACCTTCAGCGTCCCGTATTAGTTCTGTGGCTAACTGCTGAAACACCTGATTAAGCTCTTTCTGGAAAATCGCCAGTTGCTCTGGATGATCTTCCTTAATTGTGAGTCCAGACCCGCCTGTCGCAACCAGAAGACAACAATCATTCGTGGAAGTGTCCCCGTCAACGGTAATTCGATTGAATGATTGATTGACGGCATCAGTAAGCAATCTGTTCAGAAGCGGCTGTTCGATAGTAGCGTCGGTGAAGACAAAGGCGAGCATGGTTGCCATATTTGGCTTGATCATGCCAGCACCTTTGGCGATACCAGTGATTACTAGCTGTCCTCCAGTCGGCAAAGTAACACGCACAGACAACGCCTTGGGGCGCGTATCTGTAGTCATTATGCCACGGGCCGCTGCTTCCCATGGATTGTCTTCCAGTTGGCCCATTGCTCGAGGGATGTTCGCGACAATTCGTTGCAGAGGCAAGCGTTCGCCAATGACACCGGTGGAAAAAGGCAAGACCTGCTGCAACGAGACAAGAGCATTGCCCGTTTGTGATGCGCAACGGGCAACTTCTTCACAGCATAGCAGCGCATCACTGACCCCGCCCTTACCGGTTCCTGCATTGGCGTTGCCGGTATTAACCAAGAGGTATCGCCCCTCGCCGCTATCCAGATGTTTTCTGGCAACCGTGACTGGCGCCGCACAAAATGCGTTGCGAGTAAACACACCGCTCAATACCGAGCCCGCTGCAAGCTCAAATAACACGAGGTCCAGACGATTCGGATAGCGAATCCCCGCTGCAATCGCGGCGCCACGAACGCCTGCTACCGGCAATAAATTTCCAGTCAATTGTGAGTCTACGGCCATCTATTTTCCAATCTTCATTCTCGACACGCGCCTGTTGAATCAGGCAAGCCTGCCATGACACACCTTGTACTTTTTTCCTGATCCACAGGGGCAGGGCTCATTACGCCCGACCTTGGGCACGTCTCTCACAAATGGTGCGTTTGACGTTTCCTGCTGCCTGCCGGCTGACGTATCATTCGCCACTCCTTCCTGACTCATTGCCGTTGCAGCCGCGTGTTGATACTGCATGCGTTCTCTTGCGCGCTGCTCTTCTCTTTGTCGCTCAATGGCATCAGCCTCATCCTCCTGACGCACCTGCACGAGGCTGAGCATCTTGACCACCTCTTCCTGAATATTGGTCAATAAATCCTGGAAAAGCGCGAAGGCCTCCCGTTTATATTCCTGCTTGGGATTTTTGCCGCTGTAGCTTCGCAAAAATATTCCCTGACGCAATTGATCCATTGTTGCCAGGTGCTCTTTCCACAGATTATCCAGAATCTGTAGAACGATTTGCTTTTCAAACGTTCGCATCCGCTCACCAATGGGTGCGCACTTGGCCGCATATTGATCAGCAAGGGTAGCTGCGACCTTCTCTTTTAGTTGCTCCTCGTAGAGTTCATCATCATCATCCAGCCACTGCTGAATCGGCAAGGCAGAACCAAACTCGGTATCAAGGGCGCTTTCCAGTCCGCCCACATCCCACTGCTCCGGAATACTTTGAGGCGGTATATGGGCATCAACGATGTTGCTGACTACTTCGGAGCGCATATCCTCGATCAATTCCGAGACATCATCACTGGCCATCAGCTCATTCCGCTGACGATATATTATGGTTCGCTGATCATTGGCGACATTATCGAATTCAAGCAGTTGTTTACGAATATCAAAGTTACGACCTTCAACCTTGCGCTGCGCTTTCTCAATGGATCGAGTCACCATTCGGTGTTCGATAGCTTCTCCCTTCTCCATGCCGAGTTTGCGCATGAAGTTTCTAACTCCATCGGACGCAAATATGCGCATAAGATTATCTTCCAGCGATAGATAGAACCGAGAAAAACCCGGATCACCCTGACGGCCGGCTCGTCCTCGCAGCTGGTTGTCTATGCGACGTGACTCGTGCCTTTCTGTTCCAACTATATGCAGACCTCCGGCCTCGATGACCTGATCATGGCGTCTCTGCCAGTCAGCCTTGATTTCCATTTTCTGTTGATCGGTCGGATTTTCCAGAGCGGCCAGTTCTGCCTCCCAGTTACCACCCAACACAATATCCGTGCCGCGCCCCGCCATATTAGTGGCGATGGTAACTACTCCCGGCCTCCCGGCCTGGGCAATGATCTGCGCTTCCTTGGCATGAAACTTGGCATTCAATACTTCGTGTGGAATCTTGTCTTTATTCAGCCTGGCGGAGAGTATTTCTGAAGTATCGATTGAAGCAGTTCCAACCAGCACCGGGGCGCCTTTGTCACTGAACTCTTTGACATCATGAACGATGGCGTCAAATTTTTCCTCAATCGAAAGAAACACCAAATCATTGGCATCAATTCTTACCATTGGCTGATTGGTCGGTATAACCACTACATCCAGATTGTAGATCTGCTTGAACTCGAACGCCTCGGTATCTGCTGTACCCGTCATTCCCGCCAGCTTGTTATAAAGTCGGAAATGATTCTGAAATGGCGTTTATGCGAGGGTCTGGCTCTCGCTTTGGATATCGAGACCCTCCTTGGCTTCCAGCGCCTGGTGTAATCCTTCCGACAATCTACGCCCTTCCATGGTCCTGCCGGTATGCTCATCGATGAGCACAATATGTTTATCCTTTACGATGTATTCTACATCCCGGTGGAACAGGTTAT
>Ga0181587_10000615_pt1 | contig 28932 bp, 27 predicted proteins | sample 071ome_27_FD_132463 | JGI IMG/M metagenome (GOLD analysis project Ga0181587, IMG submission 132463) | Coastal salt marsh microbial communities from the Groves Creek Marsh, Skidaway Island, Georgia - 071409AT metaG (megahit assembly) | ecosystem: Environmental > Aquatic > Marine > Intertidal... | reverse complement strand
GGCTTTTTCGGGCGTGCCGCCGATGCCGATGCCGAGGATACCCGGCGGGCACCAGCCGGCGCCCATGGTAGGGAGAGTCTGGGTAACCCAGTCGGCAAGATCATCGCTTGGATTCAGCATTGCGAGCTTGGCCTTGTTTTCTGATCCGCCTCCTTTGGCTGCGACCGTCATTTCAATTGTGTCGCCGGGGACAATCTCAGTGTGGACGACTGCTGGCGTGTTGTCGCCTGTGTTTTTGCGGTCGCCAATCGGCGGGGAGATGACTGATGCTCTAAGAGGGTTGTCAGGATCGGTATAAGCACGGCGCACACCCTCATCGATGGCTTCCTGAAGCGATGCATCGCTTTCTATGACGACGGACTGCCCCAGTTTGACGAACACCACCACGATCCCGGTATCCTGGCAGACGGGACGGTGACCCTCGGCCGCCATGCGCGAGTTGATCAGGATCTGCGCGATCGCATTTCTTGCGGGCTCTGAGATCTCTTTCTCATAGGCTCGGGTCATCGCCTCGACAAAATCGGGCGGATGGTAATAAGAGATATATTGAAGCGCATCAGCGACGCTGGTCGAAATGTCTTCGGTTCGAATGCGTGTCATGCGCCGGGAATAGCCTGGAGAGTGGGTTTTCGTGAATGCGGTCGGGTAAGTGTAACAAAGCCAATTGAGAGCAAGGGATGGATTCCAGGAGGTCCATTCCACTTAAGGCGCCAAATTGGTAGGATTAACTATAAGGGTTGCTGCTGTCGGGCATGCCGGTCCGGTGATGAATTCCGGACACTTACCGCGTACTTTTAGAGACTATGCTCGATTTGCCAAAGCCGGGAATCCGATGGCTGTTTGCCTGCGTTTTGCTGGCGGGGGTTTTTCAACCCAATCCGGCAGAGGCATTTATTGAGGTTAAGCAGCACAAGATGCGCTGTAGCAAGGCGTTTCCCTGTCCTTCGGCACTACAGGATCGGGTCAACTTCTGGATCGATGTGTACAGCCGTTGGGACAGCCAGGATGCGGTGCTGCATGACTCAGTGGCGCCCAGTCGGGTGTATAAGGTTATCGAGGGGCGGGCGTGCGGGCGCAAGGGCAATACCACCTTTATCAAGGATCAGAAAAAGCGCATCGCGGCAGAGTTGCACACACTGGCCAAGAAGATCGACCGCAAATCGCCGGTCAACAGCGCCTATCAGCAGCATCTACTGAAGCTTTTTCCGGAGCGTTCGAGTGCTGACATCCGCCGTGCTGCGGGCGATATCCGCTGCCAGTCGGGTAACCGCGATGGCTTCATGGCCGCGCTGCGTCGATTTGGAACCTACGGTCCGATGGTACGGCAGGTATTGAAGGTCTCGGGGCTGCACAGCGACATCCAGTATCTGCCCTTTGTGGAGTCTTCTTACAGCCCCAAGGCCTACTCGCGAGTGGGTGCAGCAGGTTTGTGGCAGATCATGCCGGCGACCGGGCGTGATCTCGGGCTGGAGCTCGATGCCACCGTGGACGAGCGCCTCGACCCCGAGGCAGCAACCTGGGCCGCAGCCCGTTATCTCATAAAGGCGCGCAAGACGCTGACGGTTGCAGCGAAGGCCAAAGACAGCCGAATCTCACAGCGCGACCTTAGTCCTTTTGTGATTACTTCGTACAATTACGGCGTCAATGGAATGCGTCGGGCCATCAAGAAAATGGGCCCCGATTACATGAGGGTGATCAACCATTACCGCTCGAGCAAATTCCAGGTGGCGGTCAAGAACTTCTACGCAGGTTTCCTGGCCGCGCGGCATGTGGCGCGTAACCAGAAACAGTTCTTTGGTGATATCAAGCCCGGGCGGCCGCTCCAGTACCAGACCCTGATTCTCGATCGTCCGGTTTCGATTGCCCGGGTGCAAAGCATCTTCGGTTTGACAGAATCCCAATTGAAAACGCTCAACCCGGCTTTGACCCGGTTCGTCTGGCATGGCTGGCGCTTTATTCCTGATGGCTACAGTTTGCGTCTGCCAAAACGTCAAGATGGTTGGGCCAATCATGTGGCCCGGCTCCGAATGCTGCCGTCCGAAACCCGCCGAGGGGGTTCGGTGGAGTACACGGTACGTTCCGGGGATACGGCTTGTGGGATTGCCGCAGCATTTCGGGTGGATTGCCGAGAACTGATTGCGGTTAACGGGCTGAACCGAAAAGCCATGATTCGCGTCGGCCAGAAACTGCAGGTTCCGGGCAAGGGGCGTGCGAAGAGCGGAGTTGCCGAGCGGGGCCGGTATAAGGTGCAGCCGGGAGACAGTGCCTGCGCAGTGGCGGCCCGTTTTGGCGTGGATTGTGATGATCTCTTGGCCGCAAACGGCCTGCACCGTGGTTCGGTGATTCAGGTGGGCGCATCGCTCGTGATTCCGGGCACTATTGCCACGGCGCCGGGCGGAAGTTATACCGTTGGCAAGGGCGATAGCGCCTGCAGTATCGCAAGGCGTCACGGCATTAACTGTGAAGCGCTGCTTGCAGCCAATGGGCTCGCCAAGAGTGATCTCATTTTCCCTGGGCAAACGCTGACCGTGCCAGGGGTGGCGGCCCCCGGCACCACCGGGCAGCAGGGCTCAGTCTCAGAGTCTGTTGAAACTGTGAGTTACACCGTGGTCAGCGGGGATAGCGCCTGCCGGATTGCTGCCCGATTTCAGGTGCCCTGCCGCCGGCTGATCACCGACAACCAGCTCGGCGCAGATGCACTCATCCGTCCTGGACAATCGTTGGCTATCGCTGGAGTTCGGGCAGAGCTCGCCCGTTCCTATGTGCCGCCGGCCCAGGCAGCCACTCCTGCCGCCCCAACGGCAACCCAGAAGTCAAACGCGGATGCTGCCTGGCCGAAAATGGCAGATACGAGTGGGGACCGTTCGGGATCTGATCTGAGTGGTGTGAGCCCGCTGGACAGGCCGATTGATCTTTCAGTGCAGCGTTCCGCAGTTGATGGCCGGACGCTTTATCGCATCAATGTCGAACCCGAAGAGACGTTAGGGCATTATTCTGATTGGCTGCGGCTTGGCGGCGTTGAGAGTATTCGCGCGCTCAATGGTTTTGACGCCAGCCAGGTCCTCGCCAGCGGCGACGCACTGTTGCTGCCGGTGACCGATGCGGCTCATCAGGATGCTTTTGAGAGGCGCCGTGAGGAATATCACCAGGTCCTCGTGGAAGAGTTCAAAGAGAATTTCGAGGTGACGGGATCAGAGGAGTACAAGATCGAGTCAGGGGACAGTCTTTGGGTACTGGCGCGTGAATTCGAACTGCCGATCTGGGTGATCACCCGATATAACCCCGAACTCAGAAGCGGCCCACCCAGAGCCGGAAGGTCGATTACTATCCCCCGAATCCGTTCACGGCAGGGCTGAGCCGATGCCGACGGTCTCGGCTATTCGTCGGATTCGAGTTTCAAGGCCACTGAATTGATGCAGTAGCGCTGGCCGGTGGGTTGAGGGCCGTCGGGAAAGACATGACCGAGGTGGGCCTCACAGCGGCCGCAGCGCACTTCTGTTCTCACCATGCCGAGGCTGGCATCTCGATGCTCATCGACTTCGGCACCCTCTGCCGGTTGCCAGAAACTCGGCCATCCGGAGCCCGAATCAAACTTGTGCTGCGAATGAAAGAGCGGTGCCCCGCAGCAGACGCAATGGTAAATACCGGGACGTTTGCAGTCGTTGTATTCCCCTGTAAAAGGGCGCTCGGTGCCGTGCTCCCGGCAGACATGATACTGCTCCGCTGTGAGGGCAGAGCGCCATTCGGCTTCGGTGCGCCGGTCTTTTTCGATTTTGCTCATGGTCAGGATCCAGTTGCAGTGTTGTGCGTTTGGGCTCGGGCAAGGCGTGCTTCATAGGCTCTGCGGGCGATGGCAACGTCCTCAAAAAACCACGACAGTTCATCCGGGCGAAGGGCCTGGGGTCCGTCCACCAGGGCTTCTTCTGGTCGGGGATGAAAGTCCACCAGCACCATATTGGCGCCGGCGATGACGCCTTGTGCAGTCGCATGCATGAGATCCGAGATGCCGTCAGGCCCAACGTTTCTGGTACCGACCGAGTGCGAAGGATCAATGCAGACGGGCAGATGAGTCAGATGACGCACCACCGGCACATGTCCAAAGTCGACGAGGTTGCGGTGAGGGTCGCCCATGTTGGTCTTCATGCCCCTGAGGCAGAAAATAATGTTTCGGTTGCCTTCACTCGCGAGATATTCCGCCGCGTTTAATGATTCATCCAGCGTGATGCCAAAGCCGCGTTTTAACAGCACCGGCAACTCGGACTGTCGACCCACCTCTTTAAGAAGTTCAAAGTTCTGCGTATTGCGTGTCCCGATCTGCAGCATGACGCCCGTAGGGTGACCGGTATCCTTGAGTGCCTGCCTGATTTCCTGCACGTGTGAGTCGTGTGTGACTTCCATGGCGATGACGCGGATACCGTATTTGCCCGCAAGTTCAAATACCCAGGGGAGGCACGTGGCCCCGTGACCCTGGAAGGAGTAGGGGTTGGTTCTGGGTTTATAGGCACCCATCCGGGTGCAAACCTGTCCCTGCTCCTGAAGCAGTTTCATCATGGTTTCGACATTGGTCGGATTGTCGACCGCACACAGCCCCGCGAAAACATGGAGCGAGTGCTGATCAAATCGCACACCGTTGTAGGTGAATCCGGCATCCCGAACATCTCCGGCATGGCGGCCGATCACCCGGTATTCCCGAGAGACCCGCACCACCTTTTCGACGCCCGGCAGACTCTCAATCTCCGCTTGATCGAGTGCACCCACATCCCCAATCACGTAGATCTCAGACAGCGTTCGGTCAGTGCCGGTAATACTGTGAGTCCGGGGCGTGATACCGGATTTATTCGACAGGTACGACAACACGGCCTTGCCCTCGTCGGTATCGAGGGAGCTATCAGGGTGCAAAATGACAATCATGGAGACATGCCGGTGGTGACTGGAGTGTGGGGATGGTTGCCCCATTCGGACCAGGAGCCCGCATAACCGCGCACCCGTGGGAAGCCAAGCGATTTTAGCATCAGCCAGGCGTGAGCCGAGCGGTGATGACTGTGGCAGTAAGTGATCACTTCCTGTTCGGGCCTGACGCCCAGCGCCTTCAGGGCATTGCTTAGTCTCTCTGGAGACTTAAGGCGCAGGCTGCGGTTTTTGTCTATTGTGTCGAGCCAGTTGAGATTTACGGCTCCGGGAATATGTCCGCCGCGGGCAGCGCGTACTTTGGTGCCCGCATACTCTTCCGGAGTTCGCGCATCCAGCAGAAGCACAGACTCGTCGTCCAGATGTTGATACACATAGGTGTGGTCAGCAAGCACGCTGGGATTTCTCGAGGCGGGTGCCAGCGTGGCGGTGACATCAGGCAGCACAGGTCGGTCATCCACCGGGTGACCCTCATCGGTCCAGGCCTGCAGCCCACCGTGTAATACCTGAACCGATTCATAACCGAGATAGTGCAGGGTCCAGGCAAGACGTGCGGCAGAGCCGCTGCCTTCGTCATCATAAGCCACCACCCGGGACATTGTTTCGAGTTTCAGCATGCCGGCAATTTGTGCCAGCCGTTCCTCGGAGGGAAGCAATCCTGGGGCAGGCTGGGTGCCACTAGTCAGGACCGAGTACTCCATGTGGATTGCGCCTGGGATATGCCGTTGGGCGTAGGTGGCGGCCTTGCTGAGGTCCACAACCAGAAGCTGGCCGTCTGACAGCGTTGCCTCTAGCGCTTCCGGCTCTATCAAAATAGGAATGTTCATCATGATAACCTCGTCGTGTCGATGACTCGATGCCTCAAGCGGTTCGAAAGTGCAGAGGAATGTCGCACAGTCCGATCTTTGCGATAATGCAGTTTCTGCCCGCCTTAACAACGCACAGCGCCGTGATCGGCCCTTTCCGCAGGAGCACAACATGAAACTGGTTACCGCGATCATTAAGCCCTTTAAGCTTGACGATGTCCGCGACGCCTTGGCTGAGGTGGGCATCAAGGGGATGACCGTAACCGAGGTGAAGGGGTTTGGTCGGCAGAAAGGCCATACTGAACTCTATCGCGGGGCAGAGTATGTTGTGGATTTTGTGCCCAAGGTCAAACTTGAGGTCGCAGTCGATTCGGCGATTCTTGACCAGGTGATAGATGCCATTGTGGGCGCCGCCCGTACCGAGAAGATCGGAGACGGCAAGATCTTTGTTTACGACGTTGAACGGATTCTGCGTATTCGAACCGGAGAGACGGACCAGGACGCCCTCTAAACTTGGAGTTAACCCTCGGCAGTCAGTCGCCGTTTGATGCTGGACTGGCGTTGTTGTCTGATGCAGGGATCAAATGCACATCGCGCTGAGGGAACGGAATGGAAATGCCCTCGGCATCCAGCCAGAGTTTGACCTTCTTGTTGAGCTCAAACTTTAGCGCCCAGAAATTGCTCCTCTCCGACCAGCAGCGCAGACTGAGATCCACCGACGATTCCCCAAGGTTGGTAACCAGGACCTGCGGGGCAGGATCCTCAAGAATACGTTCGTCTTGCTTAAGGTGTTCCAGCAAAAGCGCCATGGCCCGTTCCACATCGTCCTCATAGGCAATCCCCACAGGCACATCCATACGCCGGGTCGGCAGACGGCTGTAGTTGAGGATTGACGTATTCCATAAAGAACTGTTCGGAACAGACTGGTAGACCCCATCAAAGGTCGTCATGTCTGTCGTGAAAAGACCAATCTGATCGACCGTGCCCGAGATGCCGCCGGCGTCGATGTAGTCACCCACCTTAAAGGGGCGCAATACCAGCAGCATGATGCCGGCTGCGATATTCTGGAGCGTTCCCTGAAGCGCCAGGCCAATCGCAAGACCCGCTGCACCAAGGACTGCGATGATCGATGTGGTCTCAACCCCGAGGCGGGCCAGGACCGCAACCAACGTGACCGCGATAATGGCGTACCGGGCCAGTGATGAAAGAAACGGCTTGAGAGTGGCATCCATGCGCGGCAGTCGATCCAGGGCGCGAAGGATGAGTTTTTGCACCCGGCCGGCGAGCCACCAGCCGAACACCAGTATCATGAGCGCCGCGATGAGTTCGAGGCCGTAGCTTGTACCGAGTTCGATCAGCGCTTTCCAGTGGGCGGAAATTTCTTTATCCATAAAACTAGTTTAACTTTAATAGCGGTTCTGGCAAAGAGTGACTGTGGGTGCGTGACCCGAGTTATTCTTCAGCCTGATATCGTGCCAACAATTTGAATGGCTGTCTGGTTAAGCCAAGTCCAGAGTGGAGATCAAGATGAATGAGATGTTCAAAGCAACGGATAAAGCAGTTGCGTTGAAGATGCAGTTGGGAGAATCGTTAATGCTGAAATCCAGGGAGATTCCCTGGCAGGGCAGTGATGCTCCCGGATTCTGGGTTAAACCGTTAATTGAAGATGATCACCAAGGGATACGCACGTGGTTGATGAAGGTAGACCCCGGCGCTTTTTCGGACATGCACGGCCATAGCGAATACGAGCAGATTTATGTGCTGGAAGGCGCCTTCTATGATCAGGAGCACGAATATGGACCGGGTGATTTTATCGTGCGTGCTCCGGGGGCCTTGCACACGGCGGGCAGTAAAGAGGGTGCTGTTGTGTTGCTTTTTTATTCGCCCGCTCCGACGGGGAAGTCGCTTGAGGGTTAGATAGCCTTTGCCGCCGCTGCCGCTTCGCTGATGGCGACTTCAACGGTACGCGGTGCCCGGCAGTCGCCGATCGAGACCACCTGAAATGCATGATCCTCCCAGTGGCTAGTCAGCGCATCGTTGGCCCTGCAGCCTGACCAATCCACAATGAGATCGATCCCGTCCCGGGTGCTGACCCGTTCGTCAAAGACATTGCGCAGAGTCACCGTACCCCCCCGAACCTCTTCGAGAATATGCGCGGCTGTGAAACTGCAGTCCTTTTTGCCGAGGCGTTCGTACCATGCGGAACGATTGGTAGGATCCAGATCAGCGGCAACAGCGATATCCGAGGTAATCATTTCGGCGGCGATTCCCTGGTGCAAGAGCGCTTCTGCGGCGGCAAGCCCTGCCTGACCGCGGCCTTCGTTGAGCACGAGGGCCCGGCTTGCGGTGATGGGGTGACCCCCCAGAACTTCATGAGGTGACAATACGGGGATTCCGTCGGCACCCGAAAATGCCCTGCAGGAATCCATGGCTCCGGTCGCTATCACGATCGCATCGGCGCCAAGCGCAACAATATCCTCTCGCTCGATCAGGCGGTTGAGCGTGATGGAAACACCCAGGCGCTCAAGTTCTTCCAGCCGCCAGTCAATTACCCGGGCCAATTCTTTTGTGGAAGGCGCGCTTGACCATAGCGCAAGTTGTCCGCCAGGCCGGTTGGCGGCCTCAAATACCGTAACCCGGTGACCCCGTTCCGCTGCAATGCGGGCGCATTCCAGCCCGGCCGGACCTGCCCCGATTACGGCAATCTCCTTGGCATGAGAGGCTGGTGAAAGGGCAGCGTCTGGCGTGGGGAGCGAGGCGTTCTGGATGCATCTGATGGGTTTTCCGGCATAGCGATTGGCGATACAGACGTTGGCGCCCGCGCAGATACGCACATGGCTTTTGATCTTGCCCTGGATCTTGGGAAGAATTTCTGGGTCACAGATATGGGCACGGGTCATGCCGACCATATCTGCCTGGCCTCGGGCGAGAATGTCTTCAGCATGCGCCGGATCCACGATGCGGCCCACCGTAAAGACTGGAACCTCCACTACCTCCCGGATCCCTGCCGCAAGATGCACAAAGACGCCATGGGGCGTTGGCGTCGGTGCCCAGTGACGTGCCCGGCCGAGATGTGTGATGTTGGTATGGGCGATGATGTTGAAGTAATCAACGAGTCCGCTTGCATCTATTTGGCTGCAGACTTCGCGCATCTGGGCAAGGTCAAGTCCGCCGGGTTCAAATTCATCGCCCGGCAAGCGAACCCCAAGCACAAAATCGGGACCGAGTTCGCCTTTGACGGCTTCGAGCAGTTCCATCAGAAACCGCATCCGGTTCTTGAGGCCCCCTCCATAATGGTCGCTCCGCTGGTTGGTCAGCGGTGACAAAAAGGCCTGGGGCAAAAATCCAAAGGCGCCGAGAATCTCAACGCCGTCCATGCCGCCTGCCGCGACCCGCCGGGCGGCCAGCACATGGGCATCGATAACCTCCTGAATCTCACTTAAGGTCATCTCGTGCGAGATATTGCCGGTGGTCTCGGAACGCACCGCTGATGCCGACCAACTCTCCCGGCCGGGCTGGCTGATCAGAACGGTGCCGCCGCTATGCGCAAGCTGGGCAAGGATCCGCCCCCCTTCCTGGTGGACCGCATCGGCCAATGCGCGGTAACCCGGAATAATGTCGTCGCTGAGGTTCCACAGACTGTCTTTGTTGACACTCAGAAGTCCCGATTCGTGCACCGGGGTTCCGCCAGTGATCTGAAGTCCGACACCGTTCTTCGCATAATTTCGGTGGTAGGCCACATACTGCTCGCCGGGTTTGTTGTCTTCGGCAAAACCCGGGACGTGGGCTGAGACAAGTACGCGATTGCGTACCTGTATTGGCCCGATATCAAGTGGAGAAAGAAGTTGATCGTAGGTGGTCAAAAAGGAGTCCCTGGCATCAAACGGACGGGAAGCGGCCGCGCTTTTCAAGCTCATAGATTGGGAGTGAGTTTCGAATATAGGATTCGCTGGCACGCCCTCGGGGCTCGTGATCCCACGCGAGGGACTGGCGCTGCATGACGGTTTTGAGGAGGGCTCGTCTGCGCTGGCTTTCCAGAACCCGCTCGGTCAGCGCCTTGATGTCATAGCGCTGCGTGATTTCCGTTTCGATCGCCTGGATAGCGCTCTGCTGAGCGGGATCCTGTGCCAGATTGTTGATTTCATCGGGATCATTGCTAAGGTCAAAAAGCTGAAGCGGGTCTTTCTTGGAATAGATGGCTTTGGTCGACTCACGACGAAGCATGAAAAGTGGCGTGTCGGTTCCTTCGGCGAAATATTCTCCAACCGCTTCATTATGACCGGCGTCTCCCGCAAGATGCGGCGACAATGAGCGTCCCTCTATGGGAGTGGCATATTCCACACCCCGGCCGTCGGTGGCCATGTCGACCAGGGTCGGCAGGAGGTCCACCAGAGAAACCGCTGCCCCAATCCGTCGGGGCGCGTAGCGAGCCGGTGCGTGAATGATCAGCGGAACCCGGGCAGAGTGTTCGAGGAACGACATCTTGAACCACATACCCCGTTCTCCCAGCATGTCGCCGTGATCCGAAGTAAAGACGACAATGGTGTTGTCCTTAAAGCCGCTCTCCTCAAGCACCTGTAATAACTTGGCTACCTTGTTGTCGATGTCACTCACCGAGCCGTAATAGGCATGTCGTGCGTTGCGGATCGTCTTGTCATCCAGATCGAGATCCGAGGCGCCATATCCGTGGTGCAGGCGCTGGCTGTGGGGATCAGCAGCCGCAGAGGGCGGCAGTCGCGGCAGGTCGATGTCCTCGTCAGCATAAAGATCCCACTCACGCTGGCGGCAAAGATACGGATCATGCGGTTGGATCAGGGACACCGTCAGCATGAAGGGCTCGTCAGTTCCCTCGCGAGCGTGATCAAAAAGATAGCGCCTTGCCTTGAAGACCGCTTCATCATCGTAGTCGAGATACATCGATCGCACGCAGGGCCCGGCCTTTGTGACGACTTCCATGTTGTGAAACCAGTCAAGACGTTTTTCGGGCTGATCCCATTCCGGATGCCAGGTGAAATCCGCGGGGTACACATCGGTGGTGAGGCGCTCCCCAAAACCGTGTAATTGGTCCGGGCCGACAAAATGCATTTTCCCGGAAAGACAGGTTCGGTAACCCAGATGCTCCAGGTAGTGCGCGAAGGTCGGGATCTCGGCGGGAAACTCGGCCGCGTTATCCCAGGCACCGATTTGGCTCGGCAGGCGACCGCTCATCATCACAAACCGTGAGGGCGCACACAGAGGAGAGTTGGTATAGGCCGCATCGAAGACAACGCCTTCTTCAGCGAGCCGCTGTAGAGTCGGCGCTTTAACCAGCGGATGGCCGTAGCAGGGAAGAAACTGCGGTGCCAGCTGGTCCGCCATGATCAGCAGGATGTTGGGCTTGCTGGAAGACATGGCCAAGTGCCCGAGGGTTATCCGCGCATGCGCGATGCGTCTGGATCAAACAGCGCCTGCGGCGCAATGGTCGCGGGCCGCATTTCACCCAAAATCTCTATTGCAAAGGCGCCGTCACTGGCATCGGCTGCCAGCCGGGTCGGCACATAGCCAAGAGCGACTGATTGGTCAACGTGATGCGCATACATGCCGGAAGTGACATAACCCACGATCTCACTGCCCTGGTAGATCGGCTCATTACCCATCACATCGCAGCCGGCAACGTCCACGGTAAATGTGACCAGGCTTTTTTCTGGGCCTTGTTCTTTCTCAAGGACAGCGGATTCCCGGCCGATGAAATCCCCTTTGTTAAGACTCACAAAGCGGCCCATCCCCGCGGCAAACGGTCCGTAAATGGGCCGATATTCCGTTGCCCAGGAGCCGAAGCCTTTCTCGAGGCTCATCGATCGCATGGCGCGTGAGCCAAAGGGTTGGATCCCGAACGCCTCGCCTTTGTCGAGGATATCGTCCCACAGCCGCGCGTGGAACTCTGGCCGCACCCAGAACTCATAGCCGAGGTCTCCCGTGAAGCTGACCCGTCCCACCAAGGCAGGAATCATACCGAGCGACATCTGGCGAAAGTCCATGAACCGGAACGCTTCGGCTGAGACGTCATCGTCGGTGAGTCGGCTGAGGAGTTCGCGAGCTTTGGGGCCGGCGATGGAGAGCCCCAGCAGCCCCATGCCGTGAGCCTGCACTTTGACACCGGCATCGGCGGGAAGATGCGCTTCAAACCAGCGCATATGATATTGCTCGCCCATGCCTGAGCCGAAAATGAAGAACCTGCGATCATTGAGCCTTCCCACTGTAAAGTCGCCAATCAGTTTTCCGTTTTCATTCAGCATGGGGGAAAGCGCAAGGCGGCCCTGGCGGGGCAGTGCATTGGCCAGGAGGTGATCAAGCCAGGACTCCGCCCGGGCTCCTGTGATCTCGTATTTTGCGAACGAAGAGATATCGCACACGCCGACACCGTTGCGAACTGCCTGACATTCCTGCTTGATCGGCTCAAACGCATTGGAGCGCATGAAGGTGACGTTCTCGACCGGTTCACTTCCCGCCGGGGCGTACCATAGCGCCTGCTCCATGCCGTAGGAAACGCCAAAGACCGCGTTCAGTGCCTTTTGTTTTTCATAGATCGGGGTGGTGCGAAGCGGTCGCGCTGCGGGCAGCTCTTCATTGGGAAAGGTGACCTGAAAACGTCGGGAGTAGTTCTCCCGCACCTTGGCGCTGGTGTAGGCCATGGTGGTCCAGTCGCCGAAGCGGGAAACATCCATTCCCCAGACGTCAAAGCCCGGGTCACCATGCACCATCCAGTTGGACAGGGCGAGTCCCACACCGCCGCCCTGACTGAAGCCGGCCATCACACCACAGGCGCACCAGAAATTGCGAAGTCCCCGGACCGGTCCGATCAGCGGATTGCCATCAGGCGCGAAGGTGAAAGGCCCATTGATGATCTGTTTGATGCCGGTATGTTCAAAGGCGGGGAAGTGTCGAAATCCCACTTCCAAGGATGGCGCAATCCGGTCGAGGTCTTCCTGCAGCAGTTCGTGCCCAAAGTCCCATGGGGTTTCTTTTGGGCTCCAGGGAACTCCGGCTTTCTCATAAGTGCCCATGAGCATGCCTTTGCGTTCCTGTCGAAGATAGAGCTCGCCATCCGGGTCCACGATATGAAGGACTTCTTTGCCCGTGGACTGATTGATCTCTTCGACCTCAGGCATGTCCTCGGTAATGAGATACATGTGTTCCATCGCAAGCACGGGAAGTTCTAGGCCCACCATGCGTCCGACCTCCCGCGCCCAGAGTCCGCCGGCATTAACAACGTGCTCGGCTTCGATCGTGCCCTGTTCAGTAATGACTGACCAGCCTCCCTCCGGGGTCGGCTGCAGGTCCGTGACACGGTTGCGCAGAACGACTTCCGCACCCTGTATCCGCGCCGCTTTGGCGAAGGCATGGGTAACATCAGAAGGAGACAGATGTCCGTGCATGGGGGTATACAGCGCACCCAAGAATTCTTTGGGATTGATAAGAGGGAGAATCTTTTCCGCTTCGGTCGGCGTCAGCAGCTCCGTATCAATTCCCAGCAGTTTCTCCTGCGACTGCATGACCTTGAGCAGTTCCATGCGTTCCGGGGTCGCTGCCAGAAAGACACCGCCGGTGAGTCGAAATCCCGTCTCCTGGCCGGAGATTTCCTCAATCTCCTTATAGAGGTCAATGGTGTAGGACTGCAGTTTTGCCACTTGCGGGTCACTATTGAGGGTGTGACAGCCCCCCGCTGCGTGCCAGGTGGATCCCGACGTCAGTTCTGATCGCTCGATCAGGACCACATCATGCCAGCCGGCCTTGGTCAGGTGATAGAGAATGGATACCCCAACGACGCCGCCGCCGATGACGACGACCTGAGCATGCGATTTCATCAGTTCCTGTTTCCCCTTGAGCAGTCCTAAGTATCTAAGGGAACAATCTTAAGTCACATCACCGGTCTGGGGGGAGCCGATGAGATTCCAGAGTCCGCCGGCAACGGCGGATGTCGCCTTTGCGTCAGAAGAGCCCTGGATTGAGTGGCGACGCAGAGGTCATGCCGCCATCTACGGTAAAGCACTGTCCCGTGGTGAAGGCTGACTCATCTGAGGCCAACCAGACTGCCAGGGCAGCGATGTCCTCAGGCTTGCCAAACCGGCCTGCTGGATGTCGGGCAAGCGCATCGACCTTTGCCGTGTCGGGATCATCAGCAACCGCGAAGGCGGCGTCCGCCATGCCGGTCATAATCCAGCCTGGGCAGATCGCGTTGCAGCGGATCTTGGGGCCATGATCGACAGCGATCGAGCGGGTGAGTCCGTGAACAAAGGCTTTGGAGGCGTTATAGAGTGCCAGACCGGGGTCGGCCACGTTGCCCGAAATGGAGCCGATGTTGATGATGACACCGCCGCGTTTCATGAGGGGGATCATTGCGCGACACGCCATGAATACGCCTTTGGCGTTCACTCCCATCAGCGCATCCCAATCGTCATCGCTGGTATCGAGAACGGTCTTCTCAATCTGGATGCCGGCGTTATTCACCAGAATATCCAGTCCGCCAAAGCGGTCCAGCATTTCGATGCGCAGATCCTCAATGTCATCTGCCGAGGAAACGTCAGCCTGATGCCAACCCAGAGTCGGCGGCAGATCCCGAGGCCGTTCCCCACGACCACAGGTGGCGACGTCTGCTCCTTCAGCAACAAAAGCGTCGACGATGGCCCGCCCGATTCCCTGGCGTCCACCGGTGACGAGTGCTGCCCGACCGTCAAGCCGGCTCATGCGTCAGGCTCCGGTAGGCTGTGAAAGGGGAGGGTGAAGATATTTGCAGCATCAGGGTAACGTTCGCATTCATCGGCTGGAACTCTATCGCGTCAGTGCCTTTGAGGGGGAATCGGTGGCGGACTGGGCCGCGGACTGTAGCATTCATGCCTGATGATCCGGACTACAGACGCATCTGCTGCACTTGGGCAGACAGTCCGCCATCAATCACCCACAGTTGACCAGAAGCGTATCGTGCCTCGTCGCCTGCGAGCCAGTTCACCAGGTTGGCAATGTCCTCTGGTTCGCCATAACTTCGAATGGGATGAACATCCCGTACGGCCTGCTTGAGAGACTCGATGTCGCCTGATTCACCAAAGAAACTCTGAAGCATCGGTGTGTTGACATAGCCGGGACACACGGCGTTGACCCGGATGCCTTCGGGCCCGTGATCGCAGGCCATCGCACGGGTCAGCGCATGCACAGCACCTTTGGTCGCGCAGTAGACCGCAAGAGAGGGGTCTGCGATAAAGCCGTCATAGGAGCCAAAGTTGATGATGGAGCCTGCGCCGGCTTTGCGCATTAGCGGCAGCGCATGTTTACTGGTAAGAAAAGTGCCGTTGACGTTGACGGAAAAGCTGCGGTTCCACTCGTCAAGCGTCGTCTCTTCTATGGTTTTTTCAATCTCGATCCCCGCCGCATTGACCAGAACATCAAGCCGGCCATGTTCAGCCGCAACGTGCGCCATCACCGCTTTGGCATCCTCCTCTGAACCCACATCATGATGCAGCACATGAATGTTGGATTCGGAGAAATCAGAAGAAGCGACATCTGTTGCATAGACCACCGCGCCTTCGGCATGAAAGCGTTGGCACACGGCTTTTCCAATGCCGCCACAGCCGCCGGTGACTACCGCAATCCGGCCCTTGAGATAATCTGGCGGGACAGCACTCATGGTTGTAATGCTCCGCGATAGGAGTCCAGCACCAGTCCATGAAAATGGTGGACAGCATGTTCGCTCATGCCGCTGCCCTCGGGATCAACAAGATAACGCCCCTGTTGGAAAGCAGGAGTCTGCATACCTCTCTGAACACTCTCTACCAGCCCGATGTCCTCAGGCTGCAGCACCTCATCGATGAACCTAATCGCCTCCAACTCTGATTCATTAGGCGTATCGGTTTCGAAGAAAAAGTCGAACACCTCATAGGTCTGTTCAGGGCCATCAGGATAAAAGCGCCAGACCATGAAATTGCCCCGTCCCGGGTAGCGCATGAGCGTTGTGTTTGGCCATAAATACCACACCGCGTGGTCAGTGACGCTGGCGCTCTCAACGCCGTAGGCTTTATTGTCACCGCGCCCTGCCTTGGCCATATGACTGGAGTAGATGCCGTGGGTTTTGACTTTGTACGTGTCCATCTCAACGAGCGTACAGAAATCCCTATGCGCTACTGGACAGTGGTAACACTCGAGAAAGTTGTCGACCACGGCTTTCCAGTTGGCCTGAATGCGGTAGGTCAGGGTGTGGGCATGTGTCAGATTGGCAAGATCAGGCGCGTACGACAGGATCTCGTCTGACAGGGATGCGCTCTCATCGGCCAGTGCCGGGGCTGTCGGATCGAGATTGACGAAAACGAGATGGCAGAAGACCTCAACCCTAACCGCGTCCAGGCAGATTTTTTCAGTATCGAAGTTCTCAATGAGTTCCGAACGCCGGGCGCGGGAGAGACGACCGTCCAGGCCGTAGACCCAGGCGTGATAGGGGCAGGTAATGACTTTTGTCTGACCGCTGCCCTGCAGCAGTTGATGACCGCGGTGCTTGCAGACGTTGTAGAAAGCCCTCAGTTCGCCGTTTTTATCCCTGCAGGCGAAGATGCTTTGTCCTTCGACATCGGTGGTAACATAACTTCCGGGCTGGGCCAGTTTTTCCTCATGACAGAGAAACTGCCAGCTTTTGTGGAAAATCTGCTGGCGCTCGAGATCAAGAAAATGCTGATGCTGGTAACAGTCAGCATGCAGCGAATGAGAGCGCGACGCGATCTTGTCATATCCCTGGCTGATACGGGCTAGAGTATCTGAATCGATCATCTGGGTTGTCATGCCGGCTTTTCCCCTGCCTAAGACCTCACAAATGGGATACCTAATCTATATCAGGAAATGATTGAAGGCGAGACATTGTCGCCCTGAGATTAGCCTGCTTCGCCGACGCGTTTATGGCCGGGGTGTCAGCCGGCGTTGGCAAAGAACGATAAAATCCCACGCCATGAAAAAACTCTTTGAAAATAACCGTCGCTGGGCAGCCGCTATCACGAAGGACAACCCACAGTTCTTCGAGACACTATCGCGTCAGCAAAACCCCGAGTATCTTTGGATAGGGTGTTCGGACAGCCGAGTGCCCGCGAATCAGATTACGGGCCTCCTTCCTGGTGAAGTGTTTGTGCATCGCAACGTTGCCAATCTGGTAATTCATACTGATCTAAACTGTCTTTCCGTTATTCAGTATGCGGTGGATGTACTTCAGGTTAAGCACATTATCGTTTGCGGTCATTACGGTTGTGGTGGAGTTGAGACAGCAATCAGTGAACGTCCGAGTGGCCTGATCGATAATTGGCTGCTGCACATCAAAGATCTCTACCACCGGAATGTATCGAGGTTCTCTGACTGTAAAGATCAGAGAGCTCGAATCGATCGCCTGTGCGAGTTTAATGTAATCGAACAGGTCAATAATGTATGCCACACTAGCACCGTGCAGGACGCATGGAGTCGGGGTCAGTCTCTGCAGGTGCATGGCTGGATATACGGTATCACTGACGGCCTATTAAAAGATCTTGAGGTAACTTTCGATGCGCCGGATCAGGTCCCGGATGTGTACCGCTGAATATCCGATTTAAACTTCGTCCAGGACGCCCGCGGCGGGAGGGGTGAACTCTCTAGTGACTGAAACCGTTATCACCGGGGGTTGTCTTTGTGGAGCGGTGCGCTACGAGTTGAGCGGACCTCCCATTGATATGGGCACCTGTCATTGTCGTCATTGCCAAAGATGGTCCGGCAGTGCTTTTCACTCGGCTGTCGCTTTCGCGCTGACCGATCTCAGATTTACGAAAAACGAGCCGCTTCGGTATCAATCCTCCTCCATCATGGAGCGAAGCTTCTGTCCAAGTTGTGGCAGTCCGCTGGCATTCCGTTATCTTGTGTCGATTGAGGAACCCCCGACCGCAAATCCTGAGACGGTCTGGATATCAGTTGGCTCGCTGGATGAGCCGGAGATCAGGTCGCCGGACTGGCACTTCGGTGTGGAGGGGCAACTTTCCTGGGTCAACTTTGATGACGGTCTGCCGCGAACGCGCTGTGATGAGAGCGCCGGACTTGCGAAGGCCTATGCCTCTCAAGAAGATAATCAGGCGGATAACTGAGTCAGCAAGACGATGAGTGTGAAGCGTGACCCCCGTTACGACGTTCTCTTTGACACCGTAGCAATCGGTCCGGTGACGGCACCAAACCGGTTTTATCAGGTTCCCCACTGCAACGGCATGGGGCGGATGTTCCCCGACAGCATGATCAGCATGCGCGGCATGAAGGCGGAAGGCGGCTGGGGAATCGTCACTACAGAACAATGTGACTTTCATCCAACGGGTGACGTGCAGCCGTTTACGGAAACCAGCATGTGGGATGACGGTGATCTGCCTTACCTTTCCGCAATGGTGGATGCGGTGCATGAGCACGGCGCGCTCGCAGGGGTTGAACTTGTCCACAACGGCCAGGACAGCGGCTGTCTTTATTCGCGGGAAGTACCGATTGGTCCTGAACATCGCCCGGTCACATGGCATCAGCATCCGATACAGGCACGCGCGATGAGTCGGGAGGATATCCGCAATTACCGCCGCTGGCACCGCAAGGCAGCCCTTCGGGCCCGCGAGGCCGGTTTCGACATTGTGGTGGTTTACGCAGGACACGATGGCACAGTGCCGAGCCATTTTCTTTCCCGGCAAAGCAATCAGCGCTCCGATGAGTATGGTGGCTCTTTGGAGAATCGACTGCGTCTTTATCGTGAACTGATCGAGGAGACGAAAGAGGCGGTGGGCGACACCATGGGCGTGGTGGCACGGTTTGCCGTTGATGAAATGATGGGGGCAGACGGACTGGAATGGGCCAGTGAGGGCAAGGAAGCCCTCGAGATGCTGGCCGAATTGCCCGACATGTGGGATGTCAACGTGAGTGACTGGGAAAACGACTCCATGACGTCGCGCTTTGCGCAAGAGGGCTATCAGGAGGAATACATCTCCTTCGTCAAATCGGTTACCAGCAAGCCTGTCGCTGCTGTGGGACGCTATACCTCTCCCGACACGATGGTGTCGGCTATCCGTCGCGGTGTGGTCGACATGATCGGTGCGGCCCGCCCGTCGATTGCTGATCCTTTTTTGCCCGCCAAGATCAAAGCAGGGCGGCCGGAAGATATCCGCGAATGTATTGGATGCAATGTGTGCGCCGCCTGGAACAATCTTTCGGCGCCCAGTCGGTGCACACAGAATCCCACCATGGGTGAGGAGTGGCGCAGGGGATGGCATCCCGAAACGATTGCGCCCAAGGAGTCCGATTCAACGGTTCTCATTATCGGTGCGGGTCCTGCAGGCCTTGAGGCAGCGCTTGGATTGGGTAAGCGCGGCTATGAGGTCATTCTCGCTGAAGCCGGGAGCGAGGCCGGAGGCCGGGTGACCCGTGAAAGCCGGCTGCCCGGCCTGAACGAGTGGGCAAGAGTGCGCGACTATCGTCTTGGTCAGATTGAGCGTCTGTCCAACGTCCAAATGTACCTTGAGAGCGAAATGGGTGCCGGGCAGATCCAGGAATTTGGCGCAGATGCGGTGGCACTGGCGACCGGTGCGTTGTGGCGCAACGACGGCGTGGGTCGGAGCATCCGGTTTCCCGTCCCGGGCTGTGAGGCGTTGACCCCGGACGACATCATGGACGGCAAACGCCCGCATCAACCGGGCAGTGCCGTCACGGTTTACGATGATGATCACTACTACATGGCTTCGGTCATCGCTGAACAGTTGGCGAGTGAAGGTTACCGTGTCACGCTGGCGACGCCGGGGATGTGTGTGGCGAGTTGGACTGAGTACACCCTGGAACAGCGCCACATTGAAAAGCGACTGCTGAATGTTGGAGTCGAGATCCTGACAAGGCATGAGTTGAGTGCTGTCGAGGCAGGGGGGCTGCGACTGTCCAATACGCTCACCGGCGATACCCGCGAGGGCGAAGGCAGCGTCGTTTCGGTGACGGCACGACTGCCACGAGATGAACTTTACGATGCGCTTAAAGGGAAAATACCGGTGCGGCGCATCGGTGACTGCTTTGGCCCTTCTATCATTGCAGCCGCGGTTTATGAGGGTCATCGCTATGCCCGGGAGTTCGATGCCGAGATTGACCCCGATGGAGTGCCCTTTAACAGAACCCGATACGAACTCCAGCATTGACGAATAAAGTTCAGGAGTCCAGAAGCGGGTAACAAGAAGCAAGAGCAAAGTGCCGCTCTTGGGAGACCGAAAGAGGAGACAGATATGGAAACCCCCGAAGAACTCGAATACGACCAGGACATGATCTCGCTGCTGGAAGCGGTATGGGGAGAGGGGTTCATGTCTCCTGGCGGAACGGAGGAAATCGACCGGGTACTCGGTGACAAAGATCTGAGAGAAGCCCGTGTGCTGGATATCGGTTGCGGCATCGGCGGTGCGGCTGTTCACATTGCCCTGACCCGCCACCCCCGAAGCGTCACCGGAATCGATATTGAAGAAAACCTCATCACCCTGTCTGCATCACTTGCCGAAAAAAATGACGTCTCGGCCATTTGTGACTTCAAGCAGGTCGCGCCCGGCCCGTTGCCCTTTGATCCGGGCAGATTTGATGTTGTCTTCAGTAAGGATTCCATTATCCATATTGCCGACAAATCCCGATTGGCCAAAGACATTCACACGATCCTCTCGCCCGGCGGTTGGTTTCTTGCAAGTGACTGGTTGTGTGGTTACGAAGGCGAGCCCTCACCGCAAATGCAGGCCTATATAGAAGCTGAGGGGCTGGACTTTGAACTTGCTTCAGCGCAGGTTTATCAAACGGCCCTCGAAGCGGCTGGGTTTGTGGATATTGAGATCATCGAGCGAAATGCATGGTACAGGAACCAGGCCCGGATAGAGCGCGACAATCTCGCCGGTTCCCTGTATGCCGGACTGCTTGAGCAGGTGGGCGAGGATTATCTGAACCGGGCCATCGACGTGTGGGAAAAGATGATCGTCGTGCTGGACAGTGGAGAACATCGGCCGACGCTGCTGCGTGCACGAAAACCCTCCTGACCCTTGTTGGTGAAGGTCGTGCTAACCGCCTAACCCATTTAATGTATTGATCGATTTTTAAGAGGAACTACTGATCCCTACAAATACAGCTTATAACCTTCATGAGTAGATTCCATCCCAAGGTTCTTATAAAACTTATGCGCTTTCTCAATTCTATTTTTATTGGAAGTTAACTGAAAAATCCCGCAACCTTTTTCCTTGCTTAAGTTAATTGCATATTTCATTAATTCAGTTCCGAGACCTTTGCCTCTTAAGTCTGAACGAACTCTTACACTTTCAACTTGGCATCTTCTCATTCCTTGAAAGCTGACATGTGGCAGAAACATGATTTGAAAACAGCCAATTAATCTGTCACTTGCATCATCAGTCATTACATAGATATCAAAATTGTCATTTGCAGTTATTTCTGAAATTGCATTCAGATAGCTTGAATTTGATTTTTCATCAATAGACTCTCTGGACTTCCCCAGGTCGTCATCGTGAAGCATGTCTAAGAGTTGATCAAAATCTTCATCAGTGTATTTTCTTATATTCGTCTTCATGGAAGTTCATTTTTCAATGAAGAAAGACTTGGGAATGCAACGGCGCACTATCGCGATGGTGAAGTTGGTGGAGGCGGCGGGAATCGAACCCGCGTCCGTAAATCCGCCACACACCGGCAACTACATGTTTAGTCTGTCAACAGTTTGACCGGACGTCCCCCGACAGACAGGGTGACGGACGGCGAGCCCGCTTAAGTTTGGCGCGGCGGGTCACGAGCACCCCGTCACGCGAGCCCATGTGATTTGATCCCTCTTATCCCAGCCCATGGGCGAGCCGGGGGAGAGACTAGCGGGGCTTAAGCCGCCAGGGCGTAGTTGTCGTCGTTGGCAACTAATAGTTTGCAGTTGGATTTACGAGGAGATCTGCACCTCGACATGCTCCGATGGCTTTGTAATCCACGTCGAAACCAGGTCGCCCCCGTTTCTTCATCGATGATTGCCGAGGGCAATTATATCGTAATCCAGAGATACTTTCTTCGGAAAATCAGTCAGATAAGGCGTTTGTGGTTATCGGTTCAGCTTCATCAGACGATGCTGGTCACGGTCCCACTCGCGCTGGCGGATGCTGGCGCGCTTGTCGTGCTGCTTCTTCCCTTTGGCGAGGGCGATCTTGAGTTTTGCCCGGCCTTTTTTCCAATAAAGCGATAACGGCACCAGGGTGTAGCCCTTTCGCTCGACGCCCCCGATAAGTTTGCTGATCTCATTCGCGTTCAGCAGCAGTTTGCGGGTACGTGTGGGGTCAGGAGAGATGTGACTGGAAGCCGCCGGCAAGGGAGAAAAGTGGGCGCCAAAAAGATACAGTTCCCCGGCTCGGATGATCACATAACTTTCCTTGAGTTGTGCGCGGCCCTCCCGCAGGCTCTTGACTTCCCACCCATGGAGTACAAGACCCGCCTCGAACTCCTCTTCGATAAAATAGTCATGCCGCGCCTTTTTATTGCGGGCGATACTGTTGTCTGACTTGGCCTTGTTCGCGGACATCGAAGTTGGTTGCGGTTTAGAAGTGCTTTTGTGCGTTCTTCGCATTCTAAGGGCTTATGCGCCATTTGGTGTTCGAGCGGGTTCTATAATCAATGTTTTGACTCATCCCAAATAGTCCGTGGCCAAAGTTCAGCGCTCCCTGATCGTTCCCTACAGTGCCCATGAGATGTTCGCACTGGCCGGCGAGGTGGACCGGTATCACGAGTTTCTGCCCTGGTGCAGTGCATCTGAGGTCCTGGAGTCCACAGAAGACATGCTCCTTGCGCGGGTCGATATCAGCTACAAGGGCTGGAGCACCTCGTTTACCACTCGCAACCGGATGGATCCTGATGTCCGGATTGGGATGACCCTGGAAGAAGGGGCGGCCTTTGAGGATCTTGAGGGCATGTGGCATTTCAAGGTGCTGGATGCATTGGCATGCGAGGTAACACTGGAAGTCGACTTTTCCCTGTCGGGGCCGCTTGGCAACAAGATGCTGGGTCCGATCTTCAGCCGTATCTGCGCCGAACTCATTGACGCATTCGTAGATCGTGCAAAGGCGCTATACGGAGAACGCGAGTTTGCTTAATGTGACGGTGGTCTACGCGCTGCCTCAGAAGCTGTTCCAGGAGGCGCTGGAACTGCCCCCCGGGTCACGGGTCCGCGATGCGCTTGCACAGTCCGGTGTTTTGGAAGCTTTCCCGGATATTGAGATCGAGAGCGCACCGCTTGGCATTTTTTCCCGTCGGGTGGAGCTCGACGCGCCGCTTGCCGATGGCGATCGGGTTGAGATTTATCGACCGCTAAAACTGAGCCCAACCGATGCGCGCCGACTTCGGGCAGAGAGGAAACGGGTCAGTCGTCCGAAGGCGTAATCTTGTCCCACAGATTTGAGAAAAAGCCGGGACTGTCCTCCTCAAGATCAGGCTCAATGGCTCCAGGCAGGCCGGCGCCTTCCACGACTTTTCTCACGACCTGATCATCTTCAAACCAGATACTGAGCCGGTACTGGGTAACAGGCTCGCCTTTGGCGGGGTCGAGACTGTAGAAGTAGTCCCATCGTTGTGCGTGGAACGGATCCTCGATAAGCGGCGTACCCAGAATGAAACGCACCTCATTGCGTGGTGTTCCCGGCGTAATCTTCTCGATTTGTTCTGCACTGATCACGTTACCCTGTTGAATCTCTACCCGGTAACTGCGCACGCAGCCGCTGGAAGCCAGCAGCGAGACTCCGATAAAGAAGCAGAGCAGGACTCTCGGCAGGGAAAAATCGATGATACTCATGGCCCGCATCATACCGGATGAAAATAACCCATGAGGCGGTCAGGCATCTGAGAGTGATTTTTGCATTGCGATTTCATCGCAATGATCAAACTTGGGACAGGTCACGCAGACCCCAAACACTTTCTCAGGAAGGCTTTCCATCGAGACTATCTGATAGCCCAGCTTGCGAAAAAAGCCCGGTACGTAAGTCAGGGCGATCATCCGGGTCAGTCCGAGTTCCCGGGCCATCTGCTCGATGCCATCCACCATTTGCTGGCCAAGCCCTTGTCCGTGATGACTGGGATGGACCGCGAGGCTGCGCACTTCCCCGAGTTCCCGAGTAAATATTTCAAGGGACCCACAGCCGCAGACCTCTCCATCGGCTTCAGCAACTAAGAATCCCCGGAGACGTTCATTGATCTCGTCAGACGAGCGTTCGAGCAATCGTCCATCCTCGGCGTAATCCTGGAGCAGCGAGTGAATGGAAGAGACGTCCGATGTTGTCGCAGGGCGAATCAATGCGGTCATGTCACGGTCCGGGAAAGTAATTCTTCTGCGTGGGCACGAGTTTTGGCGGTAATCTCGACTCCGCCCAGCATTCTTGCCAGTTCCTCAGTGCGGCCGGTTGGGTCGAGGGTGTCCAATTCTACCTGCGTCGCATCTCCAGAGAGTTTGGTGACGCGAAGATGATGCTGTCCCTGTGCAGCGACCTGGGGAAGATGGGTGATACACAGAATCTGCCGGTTTTGCGCGAGCGCTCTCAGTTTCTGGCCGACAATATCGGCGACCCGACCGCCGATGCCGACATCTACCTCATCGTAGACGCACGAAGAGGCCGGAGTTGCTTGGGCGACGGTGAGTTGAATGGCCAGGCTGACGCGGGAGAGTTCTCCTCCGGATGCTGCCCGCTCAAGGGGTGCGAAGGGGAGGTCGGGGCCCGACTGCAGCTCAAAATGCACGTTCTCAAGACCCCATGGGTGGCGTTCACCGGCGTCCTCTTCGCGCAATGTGATGCGGAAGACCGAAGCGGCAAGCCCCAAAGAAGGCAGTTGGTCATTGACCTTTTTCTCGAGGTGTTGCGCGGCTTTTTGACGCGCCTTGGAAATCATTTTTGCCTGCTTGTCATAGCGGCGCCGCGCCTTATCGAGTTCCGCTTCCAGCGACTGTGGGTTATTGACTGTGGCTGTCAGGGTGTCAAGTTCCTGGGACATCTCGTCCAGCAGCGCTTTGAGCGCCTCTGGAGGAACACGGTATTTGCGCCCGGCATCGTGCAGTGCGCCCAGGCGCTGATTGATCCGCTCGAGTTCATCAGGCTCTACGGCGTAATCGTCGCTGTACCCTTGAAGTGCTGCGATGACTTCGGCGAGTTGCGCGCCAAGACCGTCGATCTGGTCGGCTAACTCGGAAAGCCGCGTATCAAAGGCGGCAAGGTTGTTCAGTCGCCCGGCGGCTCTGGTCAGCACCGAAGAGGCAGACGCCGTTTCCGCCTGGTCAAGCTCCTGAAGCAGTTGCCAAGTTCCTTGGGCTAACTCCTGTGTATGCGAAAGGCGGGTATGTTTTTGGCCAATCTCCACATATTCCTCAGGATCGGGCTCAAGCGTACTCAACTCGTCGACCTGATGGCGCAGAAGCGCTTCACGCTCGCGGTGGGTCTCCAGGCCAGATTGGGCTCGAGCGAGTTCTGCCGTCAGTCGAGAGATTTGGGCGGCCGAGTCGGCCAGTGCCTCGACGTCCTCCCGAATGTCTGCACTGTCATCAAGGACGGCACGCTGGACTTCTCGCTGCAGGAGTCGGTGATGTTCGTGCTGGCCATGAATGTCCGTGAGCAGGGCACCCAGTTCACGCAAAGACTGGATCGCGACAGGTCGGCCGTTGATAAATCCCCGTGAGGCTTTCTCAGGGTAGACCAACCGGCGCAACGTGCACTCGTCATCTTCCCCCAACAACTCCATTTGGGTAAGCCAGTCGCGTGCCGATGCCAGCTCGCTGACGTCAAAGTCAGCCTGAATCTCTGCGTATTCCGAACCGCTGCGGACAAGGTCCCCCGATGCGCGTCCTCCGAGCAGCATCGCCAACGCATCAACGACGACCGATTTCCCTGCGCCGGTCTCTCCGGTGATTACCGTAAAGCCGGGCTCGAAGGAAATCTGGACATGTTTGATGACAACGAAATCGCGGACATCGATCCAGTTGATCATTGTCTGCTGCCGGATCAGCCCCAGCCCAGCTTGGAATGCAACGCCTTGTAATGGCTGTGACCCTTAATTCGGATCAGTCGGGCGCAACGGTCGGCAGGGGTAATCCTGAGGACCTCCCCTGGCTGAACTTCTGCAAAATCCAGGCCATCGACAAAAATGTAACCCCGTTCGTTATCCGATTCGACAAATTCGATTTCAATCTCCGAATGTCCATCCAGGACAATCGGCCGTTGACCGAGCGTATGGGGGCAGATCGGCGTTAGTACGATAGCTGGAAGAAGCGGATGGAGGATCGGACCGCCAGCAGACAGGGCATAGGCTGTGGATCCGGTGGGCGTTGCCACGATAACGCCGTCGCCCCGGGTCCGGCCAATAGTCTCTCCGAGCACGCGGGTGTCGAACTCGATCATTTTGCCCGTCGCCCCTTTGGACAGGACGACATCATTCAGCGCTGCCCGCTCGTCCTGTAGTTCGCCCTGGCGCACGAACCCGGCCTTGATCATCATTCGTTCTTCAATCTCGAAGTCGCCGGCCAGCATGAGATCGATATCGGCCGCAAAACCGTCTGCAGGAATATCTGTAAGAAAACCCAGCCGACCCATATTGATGCCAATCACAGGAAGGTCGACCTGAGCCAGTGCGCTCGCCACATGGAGCATCGTGCCGTCGCCGCCCACCACGACACCAAGATCAATTGCCTCGGCGAGCGATTGGCCGCTCTCACCAATGCGCAGACCCTGTATCTCCTGATGTGTGGTATCGCCCAGCAATACGGTGCAGCCGCGTTGCTCGAGGTGCTCCCGGATGTGGTTCAGGGTCGTTTTGACCGCTGCGTCCTGATAGCGTCCGAACAGGCCGATGGATTTGAAAATCATAGTTTTCTAGGGTCGGTCGCCGCTTGTCAGACGGGTTATCCCGTCAAGGTAAACTGATTGCGGGCGAATCATCCGGTGGTATGATTCACCCAATATATAGGAATCTTTCGGCGACATTTTACCTTCATTTCTCGGCAGCAAGCGCGTGACGGAACCGGTTGAAAATCTGCAGCATCTGGAACTTAACGATCGGGCACAGCACCTGCTGAAATTCCTTATTCGTCGCTATGTCAGTGACGGGGAGCCCGTGGGGTCCCGAACCCTCTCGCGCGAATCCGGTCTCGACCTTAGCGCGGCAACCGTTCGGAACGTGATGGCCGACCTTGAGGATCTGGGACTGATCCGCGCGCCTCACACTTCAGCGGGGCGCGTACCGACTCAGCTGGGCTACCGGGTCTTCGTTAACAGCCTGTTGCAGGTTCAGACGCCAGTGAAGTCCAGTTCGAAGGAAATTGTTGACGCCTTGGCGGGCGCGAAAGATGCGGACGAGCTGCTGGAGTCTGCTTCAGAGTTGCTGTCGGACATCACCCAGTATGCGGGGGTGATCATGTTGCCCGGATCCGACAAGGCAAAACTTCGTCAGGTTGAGTTCCTTGAACTCTCCGAGGATCGGGTGCTTGCGATTCTGGTAACGGATGACGGTCGCGTCCAGAACCGCGTGATCTTCCTCGACAAGACATTGTCGGCGAGTGAACTCGTCGAAGCGGGCAATTTTTTCAATTCCCGACATGCCGGGCGTACGCTTCAGGAGGTGCGCCACCGGTTGTTGCTGGATATGCAGCGGGACAGCGACGAGATGAACCGCATGATGCGTACCGCCGTCGAGATGGCCAGTCAATTGCTTGACGAGGAGCCCGCAGAGGAGGGCGTCGTGGTCAGCGGCGAGACCAAGTTGCTGGGCATCCCCGACTTCGATCAGTTGGGCAAGCTTCGAGAGATTTTTGATACGTTTAAGACCAAACAGGATCTGCTGAATCTGCTGGACAAAAGTATGGGTGCGAGCGGCATCAGTATCTTTATCGGCGAGGAATCGGGATACAGCGCCCTGACCGACTGCAGTGTGGTCACCGCGCCTTATGAGGATGAAGGCCGTTGTATCGGCGTCATCGGGGTCATCGGGCCAACGCGCATGGCCTATGAGGAGGTCATCCCGGTAGTCGACATTACGGCCCGCGTGCTCGGCAGCGCCCTGCGCGGACTCCACTGAGCTTCATTAGCCGGTTCCTGGCCGGGCGGGGTTGAAAATCCCGCCCCGACCCCCAGATTGACCGATAATTCAACTTATTCCCCTTCCGTGAAGGAACTCTTTGTCTATGACCGTGGGTAAATCTGAAAAAACAAACAACGACGCGGCCTCGGAGACACCGGCCACGGCTTCCCTCCATGAAACGGAAGCGAATCAGAAACCAGAAGGCGACGACATCCGGGAAACATCCTCTCGTGAGGACAATTTGCCCGCAGACGAACAGGATGCCGCGGGGTCGCAGCCCGAAGCCGGCTCCGCCGTTGATTCAGGCGAAGAAGAGGAGGCAGATGAGCTGGAAGCACTTCGTGCCGAGAATGCACAACTGCGGGATGAATCTCTTAGGGCCTATGCAGACGCGGAAAATGCGAGAAAACGCGCCCAGACCGAGATCAGCAATGCCAGGCGGTTTGCCCTGGAAGGCTTTGCAAGTGAACTCCTGAATGTGCGGGACAGCCTGGATCTGGCGAAATCCGTTGACCTGGATGGCGCTGAGGGGGTGGTAGAGCGCGTTGTTGAAGGGCTGGAGTTGACCCTGAAACAGCTGGATTCGGCGTTCGAGCGGTTTTCGGTCTTTGAGATCAGTCCTGAAGTGGGCGATAAGCTGGATCCGGAGTCACATCAGGCCATGACGCTTGCGCCATCATCCGACGTTGCGCCAAACCATATCTGTCAGGTGATTCAGAAAGGATATCGACTCCATGACCGACTGTTGAGGCCTGCGAGGGTCATCGTGGCCAAGGCGCCTGAAGGTGAGGATTAGAGCAAAAAATTCTCCCCCGGCGCTTGAAAAGGCCTGAATTAGCCCCACTTATTTAGTAGTTTCGTTTTTATACGGTATTTCGAATACCGCGTTTGAGGAATTTGAGGAAAATGACATGGCAAGCATTATCGGTATTGATTTAGGCACCACGAACTCCTGTGTCGCTGTGATGGATGGCGGCAAGCCCAAGGTTCTGGAAAACAGCGAGGGTGACCGCACGACCCCATCCGTTGTCGCATTCAGCGATGACGACGAAGTCCTTGTCGGCCAGTCTGCCAAGCGTCAGGCAGTCACCAATCCCCACAACACCATCTTTGCGTCAAAGCGCCTCAT
>Ga0181587_10000607_pt1 | contig 29124 bp, 24 predicted proteins | sample 071ome_27_FD_132463 | JGI IMG/M metagenome (GOLD analysis project Ga0181587, IMG submission 132463) | Coastal salt marsh microbial communities from the Groves Creek Marsh, Skidaway Island, Georgia - 071409AT metaG (megahit assembly) | ecosystem: Environmental > Aquatic > Marine > Intertidal... | reverse complement strand
TAAACCCTAGATCTTTATTCAGTCCGTGGCGCACGTTGTCCCCATCCAGCAGGAACGTATGGCGATTTAAGCTAGCGAGCCGCTTTTCGACCGCGTTCGCAATAGCCGATTTACCCGCACCGGACAACCCTGTCATCCACAGTATAACCGGCTTTTGGCTTTTCATCTCTGCACGCCGCACGCGATCAACTTCCGTATCCTGCCAGTGAATGTTTTGTGAACGGCGCAGAGCAAAATGAATGAGGCCGGCCCCGACGGTGCCGTTGGTCATCTTGTCGATAAGAATAAATCCGCCCAGCTCCCTATTGTCTGTATAGGGCGCAAAGGGCACCGGACGATCGGTCGTCACGGTCGCCACGCCGATGGCGTTGAGCGCTAAGTCTTTCGTCGCCGTGTGCTCTAACGTGTTGACGTTGATTTGATACTTGGGCTGCGCAATTGTGGCAGAGACGGTTTGCGCACCCATTTTCATATAGTACGAACGACCCGGTATGAGATGCTCCTCGTCCATCCAGATCAGCGTAGCCTCGAATTGGTCCGCTACTTCGAGCGGTGCTTTAGCTGCCGTGATCACCTGACCTCTAGAGCAGTCGATCTCATCTCTGAGCGTCAGGGTAACCGACTGCCCCGCGTTGGCCTGTTGCACATCGCCGTCAAACGTGACGATGCGATCCACGCACGACGTCCTTCCAGAAGGCAGGATACGCACTTCGTCACCCGGTTTGACCGCACCGCTGGCAATCTTACCCGCAAAACCCCGAAAGTCGAGGTTGGGTCGGTTGACCCACTGCACGGGCATAGAAAAAGCGGCCTGCTCACTAACCACCCCATCGAGCTGAACCGTTTCTAAATGCTGCATCAGCGGCGCCCCCCGATACCAGGGCGTGTTAGCTGAGAGTGCAGTGATATTATCCCCCTTAAAGCCAGAGATGGGGATTGGCGTGAAGTCCTCAATGCCTATGGATTGGGCAAACTCCGTGTAATCCGCCACAATCTCTTCAAACCTGCTCTGGGAGAAATCGACCAAATCCATTTTGTTAACGGCCAGTATGATAGAGCGAATGCCGAGTAAATGACATAGATAGCTATGGCGGCGCGTCTGGGTCAGCACGCCTTTCCTCGCGTCAATGAGAATCACAGCCAGCTCTGCGGTGGAAGCACCCGTAACCATATTGCGCGTATACTGCTCGTGACCGGGCGTATCGGCCACGATAAACTTGCGCTTTTCCGTGGCAAAGAAACGATAGGCCACGTCGATGGTGATTCCCTGCTCGCGCTCGGCGGCAAGCCCGTCTACCAGCAGCGCAAAGTCGATTTCCTGGCCCTGCGTGCCCTGCGTTTTACTGTCGGCCTCAAGCTGGGCAAGCTGGTCTTCAAAGATCATCTTGCTGTCGTAGAGAAGACGTCCGATCAGCGTCGATTTTCCGTCGTCAACCGATCCACACGTAATAAACCGCAGAAGCGACTTGTTCTGCTGCGCTTCCAAGTACGCGTTGATATCCTCAGCTATTAAGGCGTCTGTTCTGTATACGGAATCGGTCATTGAGCTCTGCACTCTCTCCTAGAAATAACCCTGCTGTTTTTTCACTTCCATCGAAGCGGCTTGGTCTTTGTCGATGGCTCGGCCCTGACGCTCAGAAGTCGTGGTTAACAGCATCTCTTGAATAATATCGGGAAGCGTTCGAGCCTCGCTCTCAATCGCGCCCGTAAGCGGGTAGCAGCCCAGCGTTCGGAAGCGAACTGAACGCATTACCGGTTCTTCACCCTCTTCTAAGGGGAAGCGCTCGTCGTCTACCATGAGGATTAAACCGTCGCGCAGCACGGTCGGACGCGGCGCCGAAAAATACAGCGGCACGATCTCAATGCCCTCCAGATGGATATACTGCCAGATATCGAGCTCCGTCCAATTCGATAGCGGAAAAACCCGAATGCTCTCCCCCTTGGCCTTGCGTGCGTTGTAAAGCGACCAGAGTTCCGGCCGCTGCGCCTTGGGATCCCATCGGTGCTGTGCCGTGCGAAAGCTAAAGATGCGCTCTTTTGCCCGCGACTTTTCCTCGTCTCGGCGCGCACCGCCAAAGGCGGCGTCAAACCCCCACTTGTCCAAGGCCTGCTTTAAGCCTTCGGTCTTCCAGAGGTCTGTGTGCAGCGCACCGTGATCAAATGGATTAATTCCCTTCTCTTTGGCCTCGGGATTCTGATAGACTAAAAGCTCCATGCCCGCCTCTTTAGCGGCCTTGTCTCGGAGCCTATACATGTCTTGAAATTTCCAGGTCGTATCGACATGTAGCAGGGGAAACGGCGGTGGCGAGGGATAGAACGCCTTCTTGGCCAAGTGGAGCATCACGGCGCTGTCTTTGCCAACCGAATACAGCATTACGGGGTTTTCAGCTTCCGCTGCGACCTCGCGCATAATGTGTATCGTCTCAGCTTCTAGGCGCGAAAAGTGGGTAGAATACGACATGAATACGCTCCAATATATCTTTTGACATCTTCACCAAAGTACAAAACACGCTTCTAAAAAATGCAGCAGGGAAGAGACGTTGTAAATCTCTCCCCTGCCAGTACTCCAAAAAAAACGTCGCTCTAGAAGCGAAGTCCCGCTCAGTCCAGCAGCTCCTCTACGCGTTCGGAGGGACGGGCAATCACGGCCCGCGTTCCGCGGACGACGATTGGCCGATTCATCACTTCGGGATGAGATACAAGCAAACCAATAAGCGCTTCGCTCTCATTGTACGCGTTCACATCCAGCCCCAACTTGTTGAACGAGCTCGGATGCAGCATCTCTTTGGGCTCTACGTCGAGCATCTGAAGAAATTCTCTGAGCTGGGCCTCACTCGGAGGGGTCTCTATGTATTTAACGACGTCGAACTCGACGCCGCGGTCGCGCAGTATGGTCAGCGCACCGTTTGACTTGCTTCAGTTGGGGTTGTGATAAACCGTAATCTTTTCCACGCTGTATTTCTCCTATTGAACTAAGTTGGCCGCAACCATGTTAATCTATTGAAGTACGGGCATCATACAAGATGCCGTCTACATTTACTTCACCATACCATCGGGAAAGCCGCGCGGGTCGGCCACCTGCGGCGTTACGTCACTCGTGCACAGCTGCCAGTCGAGTAGCCTATTCTCTAAGGAGCGCTGCACTCCGTCGTGTTCGGCTCGACCGTACGCATTGTCTAGCTCGTGTGGATCCGACGACAGATCGTATAGCTCGTGACGGCCGCTTGACCGACGCACCAGCTTATGGGTCGCAGTGCGCACCATCTGCGCGCGGCAGACGCTTTCGGGGTGGTCCTGCTGCTGCATCCCCTTGGGATAGTAGATGCCGTCGGGATCGCCTGCCACGCCGTCTGAAGGCTTACCTTCAAAGCAGTGTGGTTCGTGCCTGTCGTATCCACCCTCGGCAAACACCGCGCGATCGGGATCGGCGTCCCCCCCGCGCAGGGCTTTTACCTGCGAGCGTGCAAAGTGCGTGTGCCGCGCCTCTATTCCAGCCAACTCGAGCGTTGTAGGGACGATATCAAAAAGCTCTACCGGAGATTCTACCACGTGACCCTTCTCCATGCCCGGCGCGCGCACAATAAGCGGCACGCGCGTGAGCGTATCGTCCAAACCGCTCGGCCATTTCTCTACCAAACCATAATCACCGGCCCAGTCCCCGTGGTCGGAAAACGCAACAATCACCGTATCTTCGGCCTGCCCCGTCTCCTCTAGGGTATCCATTAACCGACCCAGCAGATAGTCGACGTACGACGTCATCCCTAGGTAGACGGCCATGACCTTGCGCAGCACGGTCTCGTCCGTGTTCTCGATATCGCGATATCGACGTATCAGCGCGTGAAAGTCAGGCGCACCTTCGCTCCGCACGGGACGCAGCGGCGGCAGATCGTCTGGGTTGTACATATCGTGCCACGGCTGCGGTGCGTGATAGATTGGGTGGGGAAAACTAGTCGCTAGGAACATAAAGAAGGGTGGATCGGACGCGCGCCGGTCCCTTATGACGTCAATTGCCCGTTCGTAAAGCAGTTCATCGCGCGAGGGTCCATCCATCGGGCCGCGCAGAAAGCTGTAATAACCCGGCTGGCCGCGCTCGAAGAGGGCCGGTGACCGACCGGCGGTTCCATCCGTTCCGTAGACGTTGGTCACGGAAGAGTCAAACGCGCCAGGGGCCAGGCAGTCGTTTTTTCCAAACCAGTGCACGTCGTAGCCGGCCTGCTTGAGGTAGCGCATCGTATTGGGCTCGTGCGGCTGCAGCGGATTCCACAGCGTGCGGTGACCGCTCACGTGCGGATACCATCCGGTCATAAAGGCGCAGCGCGAGGGCGTGCACACCGTGTGCTGCACGTGGCACTGATCGAATCGCGTGCCCTCTGCGGCTAGCCGGTCAAAATTCGGCGTTTGCACCAGCGGGTGGCCGTAGCAGCCCAGCACATCGGCGCGCATTTCGTCGGGATTCACATAGATGATGTTCAAGGGCAACCTCCTAGCGCTATTTCCAATTTGGGCGGTCCATACTGAACGTCTCCGTAACGGCGACGTAGTCGAGATAGCCCAAGCGACCAAGCGGCTGCATGGCCCTCGTATCGACAAAGCCGTCTCTCAGAAAACGATCGTCTATATGCACGCCAACAACTCGACCAAAAACGGCCATGTTCGGTTCGTCGCCCTCCGCTTCTAGCATGACGGATTGGGTAACGACGCATTCGAGATGGGCCGGACTCTCGGCCACGCGCGGCGGTTTCACCCGCTCTGACGGCACTTTATGCAGGCCGGCGTATTCGAATTCGTCAACGGTGGGCGGCGCGGGCACCGCCGAGGCGTTCATGGCCTCGCGGAGCGCCCACGTCGCCATATTGACGACAAACTCTCCCGTCTCAATCGCGTTTTTAATCGAGTCTTTCAGGCCGCCAAAAGCGTGGTTGCCCGTTCCCGAAAACATCACCTGCGGCGGCGTATAAGCCACGGCGTTAAAAAATGAATACGGCGCTAAGTTGACGCAGCCCGACGCATCCACCGTAGAGACCCAGCCAATGGGTCGCGGCAGCACGAGCGCATTAAACGGATTGCGCGGCAGTCCGTGACCCTCTTCCGGACGATAGAACATTTAATCGTAGTTCCCTCTTGTATGGTCGCCTAAAAGCCGGCGCTGGCGCGGCGTTGCGTTTGCCAAGAGCTGCTCATCAAACTGAAAGCGATTTAGGTAGGGTGGGAACTTCTGCGTGATCATGCGCTGCGCGTAGTGCACCTGCAGCAGATAACGCGTTTGTTCACTCGTATTGGCCGTGCCTCGATGCCACACTTCTGATCTAAATAAAATCGCATCGCCAGCTTTACACAGGATGCTCTGCTCGTTCTCGCCGAGCCAAGACCGCTCTCCCTCGCGCGGCGGACGACCCGCCCGATGACTGCCAGGCACAAAGTGGGTCGGCCCGAGCTCGGGATATATGTCGTCCAAGTAAAAATGCAGGGTAGAGATAAAAATGGGGATCTGAACCCGCTCGTCGCGCATAATATCTTCAGGCAGCCTCAGTGGCTGCCAGTCGGCATGCAGCGGCTGGTCAGGGCGGCCCGGACCCGTAACCCAAGCGGTCATACCAATGCAGTGACAGTCGGCACCGTGCACCGATTCGACAACATCAATAATAGATCCGTAGTCGAGATACTGAGCAAATAGTGGATCCCTATTAAACGCATTATTAATGCTCTTGTTTAAAAAAGTACCCTCTTCGGGGTTCGTATAATCATCGTAACTGTCCGGATCAGCCGTCAGTGCGTCCATAGCCTGACGCAGCGCGGTGATCTGTCCCGAATCCAGCACGGCGGGAAAGTAGGCAAAACCGCTGTCGCGCAGAGCGTGCGCATAGCTTTCCACGTCGGTCTGGGGCTGCAGTGGAAGAGGAAGCGTAGTCAAAAATAGAGCTCCTGCTGTAAAACGGCTAGCGAGCCGATCTGTGTGTTATCTCGTCTTTCCGCGCGTTTCTATCAAGCACCGACAGAGGGCGTCGATTGTTCGGACTTTTCCCTTTTCTCTTCGCTGAATAGAAAAGCAAACAATATGAAGACTACGAGGGCCATTGCGGCGGGTATCGGCCAGATTTGCGACCAGGCGTGTCCGCCGTCGGTGCTGAACTGTTCAACCATATACCCCGACGCCTTGGCCCCAATCAAGGCACCTACGCCGTAGGTCAGCAGCGCAATAAATCCCTGTGCGCTGGCCCTGAGCGAAGGGCCGGCATGCCGGTCGACGTAGATTTGACCCGTGACAAAGAAAAAGTTAAAGCATATACCGTGCAATAAAATACCCGCATAGAGCATCCACTCCGCGCCCTCCGCAAAGAGCACATAGCGCAGCGCCCAAGCACCTATGGCGACCAGCAGCATTTTTTTGACGCCCAAGTGACGAAAGAAAAACGGCATAAGCAGCATAAAGACAATTTCCGACATTTGGCCAAACGTCATTTTACCCGCTGCATTCTGCACCCCGATCTCATTGAGAAAGAGATTCGCAAAGTTGTAGTAAAACGCTAGCGGAATAGAAACCAGCAGCGACCCTATGGCAAATACGGCAAACGATCGGTCGCGCAAAAGCGCCAGCGCATTTAGCCCCAATACGTCTGCTATACGCGTGCGCTGACCGGCGGCGCGCGGCGGCGTATGTGGAAGAAAAAAGGCAAAAATGCCCGTTAGAACCGAAGCGCAGGCCGCTATCTTCATGGGGAGCGCCGTCGATTCGATTCCCAGCATACCGACCAGCCAACCGGCGGCAATCCAGCCAATGGTGCCAAACACGCGCACCGTGGGAAACTCACTCCCAGCATCGCTCATCTGATGAAAGCAGACCGCATTGGTCAGAGCAACGGTCGGCATATAGCAGAGCATCATCAGCAGCAATCCAAAAAAGAGCGCCGTGGGATCTGTGAGCGTGGAGACCCAAAAGAGACACGCCGACGCTGCGAGGTGCAGCAGACCCAACACGCGCTGAGCGGCGAAAAAGCGATCGGCAATGAGTCCTACAAAAAAAGGTGAGACGAGCGCAGCCCACGCGGCAGCGCTGTATGCATCGCCAATATCAGTGCCGCCAAACCCTATTGTGGAAAGGTAGGTGCCCAGCGTAACGTACCACGTTCCCCAGGCAAAAAACTGTAGAAACATGCCGATCGAAAGCTGTAGGCGTACTTTGAGTTTCATGTGCGTATCGGGTTCTCCTAAGCTGTCTCTGCTGAGGCGATAGCACAGCTACGCGCGGCGAGCTGGCACTCTTCCCGGCTGGCATAGTGATCAAACCAGTGGTCCAGGTGGGGTTGCATAACGGCTCGGTAGTGGGCGGGTCGCAGTAGGGCAATATAAATCGCGCTGAGGTAGCCCCAGGGTAGCATAGGCGCATCGGGCATATCATTGAGCCGCCAAAACGGCAAAGCCCCATGCTGATGGTGATGGCTGTGTCGCGTTAATAAAAATGTGATCGTACCGCTCATCCAAGCCGTAGAATTCCACGAGTGGCGCGGTTCGATGGGCGCGTTGGGCTCGCGCACCAGACCGTAGTGCTCAATGTAGTTGACCGTTTCGAGCAGCACCTTGGCCCACAGCATAGACAATAGAACGACCAGGGCACAGAGCGGGCCACCTATCCATCCGGCTAGCAGGGGAAAGACCGCCGAACGAGCCAGGGCGCGCAGATAGCGATTGTGCGGCGACCACAGCGGGCAGCCCTGCCTGTATAGCCGCTGCTGCTCAACGCGCCAGGCGTTGCTGTACTCGCCCCACGTCGACCGCACGATAAAGCGGTAAACGCTCTCGCCGCGGCGCGCGGTCGCCGCATCAGCCGGTGTACCCACATGCTTATGGTGTCCGTGGTTGTGTTCGATGGGAAAGACGCCGTCCATGCTCAGCGCCATCAGCCAATCGCCCACGCTGCGCAGGTAGTGTCCGCGCGGGCGGTGCATGCACTCGTGAGCCGCACTGGTGCCCACGCCGCCGATGAGCAAGCCGAGGCTAAGTGCGACACCCAGCAGTTGAACGGTAGTATAGTCCCGGTCATATGCACCGACGACCATGCTGTATACGGCCAGTGACAGCAGCGCGACCAGCGCGGGCAATACAAACAAGAGCAGGGCATTGCCAACGCGTGGATTGGCACCGTCGAGACACACCCGATCTTGGGGACCGAGCCTGTCGCCCAACGTCACCAGCGCAGATAATCCAGCAAAGAAGGCCCAAGGCCACCAGCCCCCTGCGTGCAGACACGCGGCACAGAGTGCGATGAGCACATGTGGAATGGCAAAGCGAGCAAGCTGCATAGATTACTTTTTTGTAAGGGGACGGTGCGCTCGGCTAGTGCGCAGTGGATCCCTCGTTCATATACCGATGCGCTCTTAGCGCATCACAAGCCGCATTCGCTTCGCGTTCGGCCTCATCAATCAGCGCATCAACGCCATCAAAGATACCTTCGCTTGCAAGATTCTCTATCTGCTGACACACGGCGGCCAGGCGTCGAGCTCCCAGATCGCGGCCGTTGGCCTTAAACGTATGCGCCGAAAGCTGCAGGTCTTCACTCTGTCGATCCGTCAGCAACTGGCGCATCTCGACAATAAAGCGATCCGTCTCACTAATAAACAGCATCACCACTTCGCGCAGCCAGAAGTCGTCGTCCAGTTCTTCCAGCAAATGCAGTTCGTCCAGCGCCTCCTCGTCGAGAACGGGAAGCTCGAGCGGATCCTCGGCCGCAGACGGCGCTGCGCTTAACGGAAGCGACGTCTCAAGCAGGGGAAAAAACTGGGAGAGCATCGCGCGCAGCGACGCGCGCTTGATAGGCTTGGGCAGATACTCGTCCATACCCGCTGAAATACACATCTCTCGAGCGCCTTCCATTGCATTCGCCGTTAGACCGACAATCGGGGTGTGCTGCCCCAGCGGCGTCTCAAATGCACGAATACGCTGAGTGGCCTCAACGCCGCCCATCACCGGCATTTGCATATCCATCAGCACCAAATCAAACGCCGTTTCGCGCACCCGGTCGACCGCTTCGCGGCCGTTTGCTGCCTTCTCGCAGGTGCAGTTTGTCTCTGCCAGCATAACGAGCGCAACGCGCTGGTTGATCATGTTGTCCTCAACGAGCAGGATGCGCTTGCCCGACAGATCCATCTTTTCTGCATCAGGCTCGATCAGCTCTGTATGGCCTTCTAGGTCCGTTTCGTTTGAGACCGCACGCAGCAGACCATTGAGTAGGTCGTCGCGCAGGATGGGTTTTCGAAGATAGCGCTGCACGCCGTGACGGCGCACGCGCTGAACAAATTCGGCATCATCGTTTGAGGAGAGCATCATAACCGTCGATGCAACCACATCGGATGGCGCATCGAGTTGCTGCAAGAAATCGATGCCGTTCATATCGGGCATCATACCATCTAGCAGCACGAGGGCAAACGGCGCGTCCGCTTGGCGGGCGCGTTCAAGCGCTTCTAGTCCTTGAGCGGCCGATTCCACTAGCGTGGGCCGCATATGCCACTCTGCTAGCGTGGCAGCGAGTATTCTTCTATTGTTCACATTGTCATCGACGACCAAGACCGCGAGGTCGCGCAGCAATTCTATGTCTCGCTCCGTCGGTTGCGCTGGAATCTTGGGATGGCCGAATCGCGCGGTGAAATAGAAGGTGCTGCCCGTTCCCTCTGCGCTCTCGACGCCGATAGTACCGCCCATCATCTCGACTAAATGACTACATATGGCCAATCCCAAACCCGTCCCACCAAAGCGCCGCGTCGTCGATACATCCGCTTGGGAAAACGCCTCAAATATGCGACGTTGTTGTTCATCGCTCATACCGATGCCGGTGTCGCGAACGCGTACGAGTAGGGTGGTTCCCGCTTCATCGACTGACTCGACCTGCATGTGCACGCTCACTTCGCCGCGTTCGGTAAATTTTATGGCGTTGCTGAGCAGATTAATCAAGATTTGGCGCAGGCGCACGGGGTCACCGTGCAAACTGTCGGGCACGGCACTATCCACTTCACACAGCAACTCTACATCTTTTTCGTGTGCACGTATAGCAAGCGGACGCACGGCACCTTGCACAGCCTCGCTCAGGGAAAAATCAATGTGTTCCAGCTCAAACTTACCGGCCTCAATCTTTGAGACGTCGAGAATGCTATTGATGATCTCGAGCAAACTATCAGCAGAGGAACCAATCATTTGGATATAATCCGCGTGCAGTGGATCTAGCTTAGCATTCTTCAGCAGTTCGGTCATACCAATGATTCCGTTCATCGGCGTGCGAATTTCATGACTCATATTGGCCAAGAATAGACTCTTCGCGTTATTGGCTTCTTCCAGCTGCTTATTCGTGGTTTCTATGGTCTCTAGCGCACGCGCTAGCGCGTCGGTTTTGTTTTTGAGATCGTGGACCAGCCTATCGAGCCCGTCCAGTAAACCAGACATTATGAAGATGGCCCCGTAAGAAGTGACAGAAGCGATGGCAACGACCAGAGTCCAGCCACTAACGGAACGATTATACATCGCAAATAGATGACTGGGATCGATGCGACCGCTCGTGTGCAGGTAGCCGAAGGCTATCGTCAATAGCACTACAAACACAAGTACGCCCACACCCACTCTGCGGCCAATGAGCGCAGTAGAACACAACACCGCCGTGATGGAAAATGCCAAGCCTCCACTCATCATACCCAAGGTCGCATAACCGGCAATACCGATCAGCAGAAATGTCAAAGAGATAAAACTGGCAATGACAACCTGGGATATGCGATGGCGAACGAGAAATAGTGCGATACAAACGACGAGCAAGCCGCCGTGCACAGTCGTGGTAGCCTGCCAGCCTATGGACAGCGACCTGTAAACGCTCAGCATAAACGTTGGCGCCATCGCAGCTAACAGCACGTTGAGTGAATGCAGAATAATCTTCCGTCGTATTTCCTGTACTTCATCTCTCATAGCATATACCGATGCGTTCTTAGCGCATCGCAGACCGCATTCGCTTCTCGTTCAGCCTCATCAATCAGCGCATCGAGGCCCTCAAACTGACCCTCGCGCGCGCAGTCTTCTATCTGCTGGCATACCGCGGCCAGACGCTGAGCCCCTAGATCGCGACCATTCGCTTTAAAGGTGTGTGCCGAACGCCGCAGTTCGGGTCCCTGCTGATCGGCTAATAATTGGCGCATCTCCTCGACAAAATGATCCGACTGGTCTATAAAGAGCTCCATAACCTCGCGCAGCGAAAAGCCACCCGGTGCATCCAACGTATGCAGTTCGTCCAACGTATCTTCGTCGAGCATTACCAGCTTTTGAGCATCGGTATCGGTCGCATCTGACGTGTGAGGTTCATCCAATGTCTCTTCATCGAGCACTACCAGCTTTTGAGTATCGGTATCATCCGCTACATCGCCGAGATCTGATATCGAAGAAGCCGTCGGAAAGAAATGGCGCAGTAGGCGATGTAGTGAAGTTCGCTTGATCGGCTTGGCCAAGTATTCATCCATGCCCGCCGTCAGACACTGTTCGCGCGTCCCTTGCATCGCACTGGCAGTCAAACCAACGATGGGCACGTGTTTGTGCTGCGGTGCCTCCAACGTACGAATGTGCTGCGTCGCTTCTAGCCCTCCCATCACCGGCATTTGCAAGTCCATGAGGACCAGATCAAATGTTTCATCCCGAACGCATTGAACCGCTTCCTCTCCGTTGACAGCAGTTTTGCACACGCAGTTCGTCTCCGCAAGCAGACCCAGCGCAACCTTTTGATTGATTGCGTTATCCTCTACCAACAAAATGCGCTTACCCAAGAGGTCTAGGGTCTCGATTTTAGCCGCTGCCAGCGGATCTGTTGGCGATTCAACAGATCCAATGATAGAAAAAATGGCATCCAATAGATCTACTTGTAAAACGGGTTTGCGCAGATACACTCGTACACCTCGGTCACGCACGCTCTGCACAAATTCGACTTCATCAACCGAAGATAGCATCATAACCGTGGAGGCAACTACTTCACGCGAGGCTGGCAGCTCCAGCAAAAAGTCCAACCCGTTCATTTCGGGCATCATGGCATCTAACAGAATCAACTGAAACGGTTTGCCTTGCTCTTTAGCCCTGGAAATGGCATCTAAACCTTCTCTAGCCGATTCGACCAACACGGGTTCCATGTGCCAACGCCTCAACAGACCATCGAGAATTTTGCGGTTTGTCAGATTATCGTCCAACACCAAGACACGCAGGCCATATAAAGACTCTAGCGATGAAAAACTTGTGACTTCTGTCTCCGTCGAAGTCTGAAAACGCACTGTAAAGTGGAACGTGCTCCCTTTACCTTCTTCACTATCTACCCGGATAGAGCCATCCATCATATCCACGATGTAACTGCAAATGGTCAATCCCAACCCCGTTCCACCAAAACGCCGGGTGGTCGATGCATCTGCCTGTGAAAAAGCATCGAATATGTGCTGCTGCTGCTGCTTGGTCATGCCGATGCCCGTATCGCTCACACTAACGCGTAGAACAGTGCTATTTTCGTCAGAAGATTCAACGCCTATGCTCAAGCGCACTTCGCCCTTTTCGGTAAACTTTATCGCATTCCCCAATAAGTTGATTAACACTTGGCGAAAGCGCACGGGATCTCCCTTGAGCATCGGGGGTACTTCGCTATCCATTTCGCAGAGCAACTCCAAGCCCTTGTTGTGGGCGCGCAAGGAGACGGGACGGAGTGCACTCTGCACGATAGTGCCCACCGAAAAGTCGATCTGCTCAAGGGTGAATCTGCCCGCTTCTATCTTCGATACATCGAGAATGCTATTAATAATTTCGAGCAAGTCATCTGCCGACGCACCGATCGCATCGACGTATTCGGATTGCATCTGCGTCGTCTGCGTGTTCTTCAGCAATTCGTTCATGCCGATAATACCGTTCATCGGCGTGCGAATCTCGTGACTCATATTGGCCAAGAATTCACTTTTGGCAATGTTGGCTTGTTCCGCTAGCTGCTTTGATTTGGTTAGCACTGCATTATTTCTGGAAAGAGCTACAGAGGCGTTGCGCAGAGCCTGTTCCCGCTCTTCCAGCTGGTTTATCGTATCTGCCATTTGCTGATGTCGTCTACCGGCAACCCTAAACGCCAACCCGAGAAAAAGTGGAGCCGTATTGATAATCCAGTGCAGTGGTTGAGCGCGCTGAACTGCTATCGCGCCGTTAATACTAACTGGAAAGTCAGATAGGTAGAGGTCTAGCAGAGTGGCAAAAATAGGAAAGCTAAACCCAAATCCAATACCAAATAGCGTATAGAATCGGGTGAAGTTAGACTGTGACATATTCAATGAGGCGATGGCAGAACGCAGCATATATTCACCTGAATGGAGGCAATAGTTTGTAACACCTTGACCAGCCAATATATTCTACGTAAAATTCTCGCATAATACAGAAATTAATCGACGATACGATTGCGAAGTCAAACACCTTGGGAACGTCAAAAGAGCATTTCGGCTTTCCGTAGCTAATCTGGAGTGGTTCCATGAGTAAACCTCGCGTGCTTGTTGCCGAGGACGCGGCAATCAGTCGACGCAAGATTGTAGCCATACTCGAAAAGCTCGACTGCGATGTCAAAGAAGCCGAAGACGGAGAAGCAACTATATCTCACTGTGAGAGCTTTAAACCCGAACTCATCGTACTGGACTTATACATGCCGGAAAAAGACGGCCTCGAAGTGCTGCAGATACTCCGGGCTAATCCGCAATTTAAGCAAACTACGATCGTCGTCCTTACAGGAGAGGCAAACACGATAATTGTCCGCCAAGCCATCGCACAAGGTGCAAACGACTACCTGCTGAAAACCGATACGCTCAGCAACTTACAGGATCGTCTAGAAAAGCACATCGATGTCATACGCCAACGCCCTCCGGATATAGAGTAGGCTAGTGCGCTTTGCGAACGTCGGTGCTGTATTGTGCTCACGGCGGTGGGCGCGCTGTAGGGTGAATATTGACTATAAGAAACACTCTACCATGGAACTATTCTTTACCTCATGCTACCAACGTTCCCCTTAAATCTTAAATAACACTTGTGAACAGACCACGCGTACTCTTCGTTGAGGATGCCAACATTAGTCGACGCAAGTTCGTCGCGCTGATCAAAAGTCTTGACTGCGATGTTAAAGAGGCTTCCGATGGGGAGATGGCTCTATTATTTGCTAATAGCTTCCTACCCCATCTCATCTTGCTCGACCTGCACATGCCCAAGAGAAACGGCATCAGCGTGCTAGAAATCCTGCGCTCTGACCACCGTTTTAAAAAGACCATCATCGTCATTCTGACCGGTGATGCCAATATGAAAGTCGTTCAGTTGGCCATCAGCAAAGGCGCCAACGACTATCTGTTAAAAAGCGATACGCTAGCCAATTTAAAGGCCCGTCTGTTAGAGCACATAAATGCCATCCGGCAGCAAGACGACTGACCGTTTTCGTCGCAACATACCCCGGCGAGGACACGGTACTATATTTGCTCAAAAAATTCCCGCTATACATGCGCTGCCTAGGCAGAAACCTGTATATCGCTTATCTCATCAGTAAATAACGGACAGCTTGTGTTCGATAACGCGCGGATTGTCGCCGGCCTGCATCGCCATCATCGCTTCAATAACCTTGGTGTATTTTACCCCATTCTCATGTAGCAGATCCTGATACCTGCGCTCGTGCTCGTGCATCAGCGACTTCGTCCACGTCTCCAAGATATCCATAATTAGCGCCGGTTCGGTGCCGTCTACAACCAAGTCAATCGCCATCTTTACAAAGGGATCTACCGCTGCATCACCCACGCTCTCCAGCGACAAAATCCCCTCTTTACGTGCCCGTTCGGCCATGCCGACAAAGAGCTGGTGAAGTTCGTCGTAGCTCAGCTCTTCCAGCGTTCTCTGGGCCAGATGCAGCAACATCTCGTTTTCTTCGCGCTCGGTTTTGCTGGGCTTTTCGGCCTCTTTTTCTTTGGCTGTTCGCTTATGCAAAGGCTTGGGCGGCCACACCACCCGCCCTTTTTCACCTAGCTGTACGCACTGTTTGACGATGCGAAACTGCGTCTCGTCGACCTGTTCATAGGGCAGATTTCCTACAAAGCGTATCTCGTCTTTTATGAATTGCCGCACGCGCTCGCTCATATTGTGATTGAGTATCTTATCGCATACCGCCTCATCGGCCCGACTGAGCGCAATAACGAGGTCGCGCTGATCGACCTCGCGCAGCAACACCTGAATTTCGCGGTCGGCAAAATCCACCAGCGCGGCAAAGGGCGTTTTCACCGCTGAAGACAGCATTTCCCAACTGGAAAAACCGTATAGGCGCGCAATGACGTGCTGTGCATCCTGCAGCACAAAGCGTTCGTTGGGCATTTCTTCGTCGGACTTTTCTGCCAGACGCGACAGGTGTAGGCGAATGCGCGCATAGGCTTCGGCATCGCCGCTTTTGTACTCTTTCTGGAGATCTTTGGCCTGTTTCTTGAGCTGCTCAAGGTTGGGCCGCAAAGGTAGGGTTTTCGCCATCGTACAACCTCTTTCCGTTATGGCACCAGCTGTCCGCCCTCGACTGGTAGAAAGAAGTTGCTATGTGCGTGCTGCGAGGTGAGGTAGGCTCGGCCTTTCCCGCGGACTTGGAGGCGCCCTCTAATCGCCTTTGATCGTAGACTATACAATCGCTCACAGTATGTCAATAACGCAAACGACGCGAAACGCCCCTTTGCGCTCGCGCCGTTTCACACTTATCCAGTGCCCCTTAGTAGTAGGGATTTTCTCCCGCACCGTGGTCGGTCACATCAACGACCTCTTCGACTTCTGTCACGACTTCTTTAATCATGCGCACTACGCCGTCCCATAGCGTCACACTCGCCATACCGCAGCCCTGACATCCACCGCCCAACTGCACGTAGACGGTATTCTCCTTCACGTCCATTAAGCTGACCATACCCCCATGCGCCGCGACGCCCGGGTTAATCTGCTTTTCGATCACCTCGTGCACGCGCTGGGCTAAATCGCCCTTTAAATGCTCGGGCATCTTCTGTGGACGTTCGATCTTAAAGCCGCTGCCCATCAGACCATCAACGTAGTCGACCGTTGCCTCTTCGAGCAAACCGACGCTGTCCGGATCCATAAAGACTTCAAAGCCGTCGAACGATACGCTCTGATCTGAATCCTCTATCTGGTCCTCAGATACAAAGGCGAGCTTGTAGTCGACCTTGAGCGGCGATTCGGAGCGCGCTCCTATGCGCAGTCCCTTAATCGGTTTTTCGTTCTGAGCGACTAGCTCCGCTATCTTTTTTTCTGCAGCTTCCGTTATCGTGATCATGCCATGCCTTTCGCGGGTTCATTATCGTATCGCTAGAGAAATGTACGCGCAGCAGATAGAGGGTCAAGACGCAAGCGTATGTATACCAGGACGTGCAATTTGAGAGGCGGAACGCAAGCCGGTATATTAGGCGTCACCTTTATGAGGCGTTAATAAAACCGGAGATACGCGCGATGGAAAAGTTTGCACCCCTCAATATGAGCCCAGAAGAGCTAATCGAGTACACCCCCGAATGGCAGGGGGAACGCTTTGACGACGGCCGTCCCAAGGTGCCCGACGACATCGTTGAGCGCATGCGCCAAGTCACTATCACCCAAGCGTGGGGCGTGGTGCGCGGCGATGGATACGAACACCAATTTGAAGGCAACTGGCAGTGTACGCACCCGGGCGGCACGCTGTGTGGAAGAGCCGTAACGGCGATGTATATGCCCCGACGTCCCGTTATGCGTCGCATTATGGATGAAAAGGGTGAGCGCATGGGGCAAGTCGGCGATCAGATCTCTTGGCCCATAGACGCCCTCGTTCAGGGCGATGTATACGTAGCTGACGTCTTTGGCAAAATTGAACAGGGGCCCGTTATAGGCGATAACTTAGCTACGGCCATCTACGCCAATTCGGGAAACGGCGTGGTGCACGATGCGGCCGTACGCGATTTGGAGGGCATCGAAGAGCTCGAGGGCTTTACCAGCTTTGTCCGCGGCTGGGATCCGTCCTATGCCTCGCCGACCATTATGCTATCGGGTATGAACTGTCCCATACGCATCGGACACGCTACCTGCATGCCGGGCGATATCGTGTTGGGCAAGCGCGAGGGCGTTCTCTTTATACCGCCACATCTAGCCGAAAAGGTGGTCATGACCTCAGAAGTTGTCCGCCTGCGCGACATGTTTGGCAAGCTGCGCCTAAACGAGGGCACGTACACGCCCGGGCAGATTGATCGGCGCTGGTCGGATGATATAGAAGCAGATTTCTCGCGCTGGCTCGAAGACCACATAGACGAACTACCGGTACCCAAAGAAGCGATTCAGGAACTGTTGAAAGAGCGCACGTGGTAAACGGATCAAGCCGCTCTTCTCTCGGTTTGATAGATCGCTAATCCAGTCTATGCGATTGATCGTCTCCGAGGGTGAACGCGCAGCAGGCGCGCTCACAGCGACCAGCTTGAGCAGCGTCCTGCGCGGGTTGAACGATCGGGGTTTTGCCATTCTTGAAAACGCGGTAGCGCTCGAGGCTATTGAGCCCGTGCACGGCGCGTATATGGATTCTTGCGCACTCGGCAAACCGCTTAAGAATCCTCCGCTAAGCATGCCTTTTGTCGATCATAGACTTATCGCCAACCCACTTGTCGTGCAAATTATGCGAGCGGCTATGGGCGATAAGATCGCTTGGGGACTCTACTACATTCACGCCGTGCCGCCGCGGTCTGGACACGAGGCACCCCCACATAGAGACGGTAATCCCCTCTTTCCCGAACTGCCCTTCGCCCTGCCTATATCCGGCTTGTCTGTGGATATTCCCTTGGATGATTTCACAGAAGATAATGGTGCTACGCGACTGTGGCCGGGCACGCACGCACTCGTCGACATTCCCCCTTCTGATATTCGCCATCTGGAAGAGCGCAGTCGCCCGATGTCAAGCGTGCGCATGACGATGTCCGTGGGGTCTCTGTGCCTGCGCGACATGCGACTGTGGCACGGATCCATGCCCAACGGCACAGACGAGACCCGCGCAATGATCTCGTTGGGCTATACGCGGGTGTTCCCACACGCTCATGAACGTCTACCCCTGCCGACAGAGCATAAGAAGCACTGGCCGCAGGAGACGCGGAGCGTGTTAAAAACGGGCTTCGCAAACTAGAAATGCCACGCTCATGGGAAGCGAATCATCCTATGAACGTGGCATTTTTACGGCTATACAACGGTCTGTTCGTGAGAGACGTTTAGCGCAGTAAACTGCGGTGATCCCATTTGACCCCAGCTGGCATCGTTCCCGAATCGCATTTGCGCGTTCTATGGGTTTAAGCGACTCGGAAGAATGAGACGGCTCTGGAACAGACCGCAGGGAGGAATATATTCTCCATTCCTGTCATTTTCTACCCCTGTCCAATCAGATTTTTTTGGGGCTCTGAGCACTGCCCCCACGGCGCTGCTTTTTGCGGAACGGGCGCAGCGGCCGGTCGCGCACAAGCAGATTGAGCGGAAACCAGACCAGTGCGTGAACCAACCTGAGGATGGAGAGCAGCACTCTTTTCACTGCGGGTATATCCTTAAAACAGCTGGCGAGAGACGGCGGCCATATACTCAGGTGAGTCGCCGTGTCGAAACAAAAAGCGAACTTGGCCTTGCGGATCAATCAAGTACGTATAGGTAGAGTGATCTGCAAAGTAGTCAGGAGAGCCCTCCTGCTTGTTCAGCGTGTAGTAGCCACCGTATTGCCGCACTACGGCGTCAATTTCATCGGGCGTTCCCGTTAAACCCAGCGCACCAATTTGAAAGTACGCTAAGTACTCGGCTAGTTTTTCCTGCGTATCGCGCTCGGGATCTACGGTAATAAAAATGGTCTGTAGGTCCGTTGGTTTTAGGTTTAGCAAGCGATAGACAGCCGCCATTTTTGAGAGCGTTACCGGACAGATATCGGGGCAGTACGTATAGCCAAAAAAAAGCATGGCCGGGCGGCCATCGAGGTCTTCGAGTTGAAATATCTCACCGCGCTGGTCTCGCAGAGCGAACGCCCCGCCAATGCCACCGTAATCTTTGAGCGGAGGCACGTCTTTGGGTAATTCAACGGGCGGATCCGCCTGGACATTCTCTTCGTCAGAGGGGTTGGACGCACAGGATAGCAGCGCCATACTGCACGCTAACGCATAGAGACCGCACCGCATCATGGCCCATTTTTCTGAGATCATTTCTTTTACAGGTCCTTGCGCACTGAGGCGCTAACGGTCCGCGCAGAGCCGTCGGCAAAACGCAGCGTCAGATCCACCGAGTCTCCTGCGCGGGGTGGATTCGACAGGCCCATGAGCATTAGATGCAAACCGCCCGATTCAAAAACGACTTGCCCACCGGCCGGCAGGGGCACCTGCTCAACTTGGCGCATCCGCATGGTGCCATCTTCGTGGATCATAGTATGTATCTCTATACGTTCCACCACAGGTGACCGAGCGCCAACCAAGACCATCGCCGCATCCGAGTTGTTTATTATAGTCATGTAGGCAGCGGCAATTGGGTGGCCTCCTGGGGGCTCGCGCACCCACGCGTCACGCACGACAACCGAACTTTCGTCTCTCCCCCCACAGGCCATCCACAGCAGTAGAAACCCCGCACAGCACATCACTACGCGACGCTTCACATTAGGCTCCAGGAGGCATGATCAGATACTCACCGGGCCTGACGCCGTAGTTCGGATCCATCTGGCGATAGTCTGCAGCGGCTCGACCGTTCCAGTCCCACACAACGCGAGCGTCTTTCAGCGTCATCTCACACTGCAGCCGCTCGCTGCCGGCCAACCGACCCCCAAACGAATCTGCGTACCCAAACTGTCCGCTCATCTTGTTTAACACAGCTACGTCGCCGACGGCACCAACGCTGAGATGCCCCAATTCCGGATGACCAATCTCATCCGCGGGATTTATGGTAGAGCGTCGAATGACTTCCTCCAGGGGCATACCCATTACTAGAAACTTGGACATGGTAGTAAGCATGTCCAACATGCCCATGTTCATACACAGTACGTGTAGATCCGTCGATATGGAGTCGGGGTAAAATCCTTGCTCAATAGCCGGCACGGCATTGCGAAAACAGAACGAGCCGGCACCATGTCCCACGTCGAGAACAATGCCACGCGCCCGCGCTTCGTGCAGGTAGGGTAGCACCTTACCTTGCGCATCAAACCACGGTGTAGGTCCTCGGAAAACGTGCGTGCTGATATCGCCTGAGCGCAGTTTCTCGCCGAGCAGCTGATAATAGGGCCGCTCCTTTTTAAAAAAGCCAAAATCGATCATCACCCGCGTATCCGCTCTGGCGGCCGCCTCCAAGCAGCGATCCACTGAAATCCACTCGGGGCCGTAGTAGTGAGCGGTCTTGATACCGACCACCACATCCTCGTGATCGCGGGCACAGGCAGCCGTCCGCTCGACATCCATATCATAGGGATTCTGCTCGTGATCGGTATCCGTCATGCCGACGCCACAGATATTAACAAGCGCGAAAAGCCGCGTTTGAACGCGATCAATCACGCGCTGGCGAAAATCTTCGAAGTTGCGCCAGCCTGCACTGCCCGTATCGACCATCGTCGTCACGCCGGTGCGAAAGGAAAAGCCATCGGGCAATATGCTGTTATCGCCAGCCCAAGCATCGCGATGACCGGGCGTAGCGTAGGCGTGCATGTGTATGTCGACCAGACCAGGTACGACGTAGAGCCCGCTCACATCGATGCATCGCTTCACGTCTTCTGTCGGCAAGTCGGCCGCAACCGCAGCTACTTTGCCATCGCTCAACGCCACGTCCAGAGCAGCATCGATGCCGTTCTTCGGATCGATTACGTGCCCTCCCTTTAAGACGATATCAAAAGCCATCGGTATCTCCTCTGCTCCATGCGTTATCCGCGATCAAGTGTCTATCTTCAGTGCCCGCCGTAGCCGGCCTTCTCGGGCCAGAGACTGCAGTACTTCCTCATCACCTAAGTGCTCACCGTCGACAAAAACCTGCGGCACGGTCGTGCAACCGCCCGAGCGCTCAACCATCTCTCGATAGGCACGAGTCGGCGGCTTCCAGCCCAAGATCATCGGCACGCCCTTGATCTGATAGGACACTCCCTGGTCGTCGAGTATTCTGCGCGCCTGCCAGCAGTATATGCAAAGGCGGCTGAGGTAGATCTCTATGCGAGCCATAATGCGCTTTGCGTCTAGGTGCTATACTGCCACGTCGCCCTGCGTCCAAGCACCGTCAATCTGGCGCCATATGTCCGATGGATTTTGATCGCGCAGTTCGGGTGGCAAACGGTGTTCACGCACGTTGTCATAACTCTCTAGCATGGCAAAGCGCACGATTGAAGCGGGCATTCCCACCGCCGTAAATCCAGGATGACCGGTCGAAGGATAGGGGCCGCCGTGATTCATCGAGGGCACAACCGCCACGCCCGTCGGCATCTTGTCGTTGAGCAATCGCCCAACTTTTTTGCGCAAAACAGCCGCCACGCGCACGTAGACTGACTCATCTGCTCCTTCGCTATCGCTGTAAATACATCCGGTTAAGTTTCCTTCAAAATGGCGCGCTACCTCCACGGCTTGATCGGCATCTCTCACGACAACCAATAGACTCTCGTTGCCGAAGGCCTCCGTTTGCAGCGCCTCGGGATCTGCCAGAAAGGCGTCTCCCGAAACCCTCAGCAGCGTGTTGTTGAAGCTGTAGCCGTTACCGCCGCCGGGCTGGCCACCAATAACGACCTCCGCTCCAGCCTTCTGCAGCGTTGCAACGCTTTCAACCATACTGCGTTCGACGCTACCCGTCAGCAACGTGCCTACGGGAGCGCTGCCAAACTGGTCCCGAGTCTGCTCAATAAAGGCGTCGGATTCAGGACCGTCGATCAACACGACAATACCCGGGTTCGTGCAAAACTGGCCGGTGCCCATCAGACACGAGGTGACGAACTCTCCGACAATCTCTTCGCCCCGCTCCTTGAGTGCCCCCGGCAAAACGTAGACCGGATTGATGCTACTGAGTTCCATATAGACGGGCTTACCCGCCTTATCGGCTGCTTCTTTTAGCACGAGCCCTGCACCTCGCGAACCCGTATACCCGGTCGCGGCGATTTTGGGATGAGACACCAGACGTTTACCAACCTCGTGGTCCGTGCGATATATCAGCTGGACGGTTGCGTCGGGCATACCCGTCTCTCCAGCAGCAGCTAGCGCCTCTTCTGCCAGCAGTCGCGTCGTGCCCGGATGCGAAGAATTTGCCTTGCCAACGACGGGATTACCCGCGGCAATGGCCGCGGCAAAATCGCCCCCGGCCACGCTGTTGAAAGCGAGTGGGAAATTGTTGGGACCAAAAACGGCTACGCCACCGCCAAGCGCACCAAACTTAGAGCGAATACCGCTAGCCGTGTCTATGACCGGCTGCGTCCAAGAGCGTTCGCGCACGGCCTGCGCCGCTTGGCGCAGCTGGGACGTCGTGCGCGGCAGCTCGATATCTTTGAGGCGCGGCGAGACGGGCAGGCCGGATTCGGCAAAGGCCATCTGACAGATTTCGTCGCCCCGTGCTTCGATCCGCTCGGCGAAGCGCTCGAGAAACTGAGCTATGATTTCATCGCCAATCTCAGCGATCTGCTCGGCAGCCACCGCTGCAGCTTCTACGGCTTCTTCCACGTCCTCAACGGTGCTAACCGGATAGACTTCGCCCGTTTTTTCTTTTGTCGTCGGATTGTCTGGCTGAAACGTGCCCTCGGCATTGGCGGGACGCCAAGTTCCAGCAATCAGTACGGATTGTGCTTCGGCCATTTATACATCCTTTTTTAAGCTATTTCAGGTGAATATACCGTCTTGTCTTTGTGGGTCCATCGGCTCACAAGTATAGCGAAGAGCACGGATCACGGCGAGTTAATCCACGCAGTAAAAAGTCCCCGTCGGCGACAAACCGACGGGGACAGCTCGCTGCGCACTGGGCTCTTAGGCAGGTCCTGCATTGCTAAAGACGCCCTGTCCTTCAGCCGGCGTTCGATACCCCTCAACCATCATGCCCGGCCGTCCCTTGCTCTGGCCTCCCATCTGCTCGTTATCGGGCGCGCGATAGCCAATGCGCACCAGGCGCCGTTCCTCTGCTGTCTGGTTGATGTGTGAACCGTGGATCGTATGTATGCAGAAGCACACCACGTCTCCGCGCTTGGCTGGAACGGCTACCGTGTCGTCGAGTCGGTACTGATCCGTGGGCAGGTGTGGCGTGCAGGGGCCTTCCTCGGTCTGGGTGACATGTTCCAGTGCGCCCTGTTTGTGGCTGCCCGACAGGAAGCGAATCTCACCGTTTTCATGGCAGGTGTCGTCCAGGTGGACTAGCACGTCCACGTAGCGCCCGTCAGCGTGCTGGTAAAATGCCCAGTCTTGGTGCATGGGAAAGGGATGACCCGCCTCCGGCGGCTTGATATGCATGGTCGAATGGTGCAGCTCCACGTCGGGGCCAATAAGTTGGCTCATGGAGCCTGTGAGACGTGGGTTGGTCACTGCACGAGACCACGCTTTGGAGTAGAAGTACAGGTCGTGCATCGCCGTCAGCTTCGAGGCCTTCTCCGTCTCCTCATCCATATACTGCTTGCGCCAGGGACCCGTCCATCCCTGGTCTGTAGTCGCCCAATCCGCAACCAGGCGCTCCAATTCGGCCTCTAGCTCATCCGTCTCTTCCTGCGTGAACACTTCGGGAATGTGCACGTAGCCGTGCTCGTTGTAAAACGCCACCTGCTCTTCAGTAAGCATATGGTTATTCTCTCCTATAAAAGCGCGTTAATTATTTCTGTTTTGGGATCTCACAACGAGATCTACAATGCGATTGGCCAACTGGTCGAGCGGTAGCTGTTCGTCCGTCAAACCGGCTTCTGCAGCCGCACCCGGCATGCCAAAAACTGTGCTACTCTTCTCGTCTTGAGCCAGAACATGCGCACCCTTGGCCTTCATGGCCGCAAGGCCGTGCGTACCGTCTGAACCCATACCTGTCATGATAACGCCCAGCGCATGGGCCCCATACACTTCGGAGACGGAACGAAACAGGTAGTCGACCGAAGGTCTGCAGTGCTGCTCCGGTGGATCCAACGTCGTCTCGATCACGACGCCCTCTGCGCACTGTCGGACGCGCATGTGCCGTCCGCCCGGGGCAATATAGGCCGTGTTCTCTTCCACCCAAAGGCCGTCACGGGCCTCGGTCACGCGCAGAGCGCTGCGCCTGTTGAGCATCGAAGCAAGCAGCGGCGTAAACGTAGAGGGCATGTGTTGAACGATGAGCACGGGCACGCCCAAGTCACCGGGCAGGCTCGGCATCAGCTGATCTAACGCACCGGGACCTCCGGTGGAAAGTCCTAGGGCGACAACCTCTACCTTCGACATAACCGCTGCGCTAGAGGCTGCCCGCGCGCTCTGGCGCGTTTGGGTAGTAGTCAACACTCGGACAGGGCGCCAACAGACCGGCGCGTTACAAAGGCCCTGACGACGCGCCTGAGGTCGTTCACGAGTTTCTCCGCCTGTGTGGACGGATCGCAGTCTGCAGGCCTACTTACAAAATCGAACGCGCCCATCTGCAGCGATTTCATCGTCTTTTCTACGCCCGACTGCGTAGAGGGGGAAACCATTACTACGCTGGTTTCCACGCGCTTTTTCCCTATGGCGCACAGCGTTGCAATGCCGTCCATATCCGGCATTTCTACGTCGAGCAGTACCATGTCGGGCCTTAAGCTATCAAGCTGCGCCAAAGCGTCTTGGCCGCTACTGGCCGTGCCGACAATACGCACGCCCGAAAGGGCACCGAGTGCGTTAATAAGCACGGATCGGCACGCTTCCACGTCGTCCACTACCAAAACCCTAAGCCCGTCGGACATCTTTCATTCCCACCGTCGCAATGGGTCTGACGGCGCGTTTGCCCTAGTAGGCAACGCCAACAGGCTGCAGGTGACGAAACGTCTTCAACTCAGCGCGTAGGGCAATTTCCAGCAAGTACATGCCAGGCGGTAAAAGCGCTCCCGATCCATCGCGACCGTCCCACTCTACGCGGTGCGGTCCGGCACCCTGTAAACCGAGATCTACCTGACCCAAAGGTCGTCCCCGCAGATCGTACACATTGAGTTCTACGGGAATCGGCGCAGGCATCCGAAACAGCGTGTAGTCGATGCGCAGCGCATCATTTATGCCGTCGCCGTTGGGCGTCACCGCGCTCGAAGCGAACGACAGGTTTTGTATGATATCACCCGTCTCTTCGCTTCCACCGAGCACGCGGAGATTGTTGGTGCCGATCGCGTCAGACGCATCTCCCGCTTCTACCTGCTGAGGTAAACTCGCGCTCTGCGTATCAAACACTTCGCCGGCAAACGTGTTGGCAAAGACGAATACTTCTGCCCCAAAAACGACGCGCACTGCACCGCTGGTCTGGCGCGTGACGCGCCGCGGCAAATAGACGACGAGTTCGCCGTCCTCCTCTCGGACCTCCGACGGCTCCACCGCGACGAGCGGGTCGCCCATCTCCAACCCCTTGAAACTGGGACGGCTCCCGGTGCGAATCCGCAGCGCATCAAAGCCGCGCTGGCTCACGTTGTTGAACTGAGCGTGGATATCGTACGTGAAGTCGGTCATCTCACCGAGCGAAACTTCGGTAAGGCCGCGCTCGGGATCGGGCTCATCGGAGCGAGCAATCTCACCCACGACTTGCAGAGCGAGTGGAGGTGAAGTCTCAACCCACAGCGAGTCCAAACGCACGAAATCGAAATACGATGCGCTCTCTAGCGTAATGCGGGCCTGAATGTGCGAACCCCGCTCTAGCGGCGCCTGCACGCCCGGCTGCGTGATCGGAAAAGACCAAAACGTCCAGTTGTCCGCATCGTAAACCACCGAGGCCCGCAGGCCCGGCTTGCCCTCTTGGATACCACCACCGGTCGCCTGATCAGGCTGCTTGAGCTCATTTTCGTAGCGCGCACGCGTGACCACGCGCTCGGCACCTGTGTCGGTAAACTCGTGATACACGTTGGGATCGGCGTCGCGTCCCGAACGCACCTCCACTCTGATCGATGCGTTGGCGTCGGTCACCTCTTCGGGCACGCCGTCGACGTAGCGCATCGGCGTCGCTGCCCAGTGGATCTTGCCGAAGTTGACCGTGCTGCCCAGGTCCATGATTTGAGAGATGTAGATGACGCGACGCGGCACCCCCGCTCCCTTGAGTTCAAACTCGCCAATCGTTCCCTGCTGCACCCCGCGCACTCCGTCGTCAATAGAGGGTTTGCGCTGCAGGCGGATAAAGCGCACGTACTGCTTTGGAAACTCCAACTGCACGTTGGATTCGTAGTTGAGAGGAAAGTCTGCAACCAACGTTCTCAGCCGATGGTAATCGCCGTCACCGTTCTCCTCGTTAAGCACCGGATCGAATTCTTCAGAGATGGATACTTCGAAGGCCTTGAATATGTCGTCACTTAGCGGCGTGCCGTCGGCGCGAAATCCCGTTGGCGGCGTGTAGAAACCCACGACCTCAGCGGGCACGGGCACGCCCACGTCAAAGGTGTACCATTCCGACGTGATACCGCGCCTAACGGGCGGACTGTACGACGAACTATCTCCGTCGACCCACTCCGTCGTCAGCGTGCCGGCCGTGAACCAGTAAAAACCATTGGCAGCGCGCCACACGCGCGGTATGAGACCGTCTTCATAGTCCAATTCCGTAGGGAACTTAAAGGGGGACCAAAAGGGCAGCTGGTCGAGAATATTCTCTCCGTTAAAGTAGGCCGGTGCAATTGAACCGGGAAACGTATTGAAGTCTACGAAAACGGTATTGCTATCACTCGTGCTCCACGCGTTGCTACGACCGCCAAACTGAAACGTGCCCACCTGCGCAGCAGCGTGAGCAGTGAGCAAAAAAAACAGGGAAAAAATGGGAAGATACCTACGCACGACAATCTCCTTCAGAGAATCGGATTGTTGCTCTTAAATTGGCTTGGAAATGTACAATCAGCCCATGACAAACTCAAGTCATTTAAAGGAGAGAGCACTCCCGAACAGAGCCCAGATCTAGGGGCTATCCGCCTACGCTCGTTTGGCAAGCGATGCAATGTGACCTATTTTTCCACTCTCAAATGACTAAATGCTTGCAAAATAATCCTTTATATGCACTGCTATCACTGTTTCTTCTCGGTGCCTGTCAGGATAGCGGCCCGCTCGTGGGGCCTGATGCAGTCGAGCCGGCTGGTAAACTGGTCGACCTTTCCCCCGGCGTGTTTACGGCCAGCCACCAAGGTCAGGAAGTATTCACGATTAGAGCGACCAAGTGGCAGGACGGACATCGAGCCGCGGTCTCAGTCACCTACGACGCCCCGTGGGGCATCCATCCGGTCTTTTCTCTCGCCACAGACGCCGCAATAGCGCGCGGCCTGGCGATGGATATAGAAATCGTCAGCAACAAGCTGTCCCACTTTAAACGCGTGCCCAACGTGCAGCGCATGCACGAGGAGCTAATACCGAACAACATCGGCTTTTTCGGGCACGGCCACGCGCACATCGACCACGACGCCCTGGGCTACCACGCCGCCTACCGCTCTTTCCGCATCAATTATGTCATGATGCGTGCGTGGGGACTAAACCCCAAGACCTATGCCTACCCGCTCTTTGCCGGCCGCGATGCCCAAACTCAAGCAGCCAACCGCCAGGCCGGGTTTATCGCCGCGCGCGGCGGCACGCGCGATGCAAGCGCCTACTATATCTGCGCCAACAGCGTGCGTGAACCCGAAAACTGGTACAACCTACCCTCTGTCATTATGGGCAACGCCAGCACGCGCGATCCCAGCACACACGACCAGCTGCGGCCCATCCTTCTGAAAACGCTGCGCAAGCGGGCGTGGACCATCATGACCTATCACTCTATAGGACATCCGGAAGGATGGGGCTATTACCCACACGCCGAGTTTATACGCGACCTCGACTTTATCAAGGCCAACGACTTTTGGAGCGGTAATTTTGCCTCAATCGCCGCATATATTCAAGAGCGCAACGCACTCGACATACAGATAGCGCGCTACTTCGGACGCGACATGCCCAATCGGTTTGAGTTTATTCTCAGCGACGGACTAGACAACGATCTCTACGACGAGCCGCTGACCCTCGATTTTACGTTCAACCCCGACCTAAACGTGCGCTTTGCGCGCATCCATCCATCGCAGGCCGACGACCAAAGCCGCTATGCCGTAGTTGAAGACCGCCTGCGCTTAAACATGGTCCCAGACGAACGGCTGTACACGCTAACGATAGAGCGCGAATCGCCTAACGATCCTTGGGCAGATTACGCAAGTGACGGTCAATAACCTCTTTGAAAGCCGCAGCCGGATAGGCCCCCTTGAGCGAAACGCCGTTGATCAGGAACCCCGGCGTGCCCGTAAAGCCAAACGCCGCAGCTTCTTCCATGTCAGCTTCAACCCGACTGCGCACGACCTCTGATCGGACATCCTCCTGCAGGCGCTCCATATCAACGCCCAAACTCCGCGCAACGCTTTCCATCCAAGCATTCCCCTGCCCGCGCAGCTGTGCCTGATTTTCGTAGAGGGCGTCGTGAAAGCGCCGGGCCGCATCGTTCGACTGCAGGGCAATAGCTTCAAAATAAAGCGCTGCCGGTAGTGCCTCTTCGTGCATTTCCAAGGGCAGGTGTTTGTAGAGCAGGCGCACCGAGTCGCCATACTCAACCATTAGATCTTTGACTGTGCGATAGCCGCGCGCACAGTAAGGGCATTCAAAGTCCGAGTATTCGACGATGGTAATAGGCGCGTCCGGTTGCCCCCAATACACGCGATTTACCGGTAGAACGGGCAGCTTGGGATCTTTAAACTCCGCTTCGCGCTCTTCCCCTTCGCGGCGCGCCTCTTCGGCCTGTGCCTTAGCGCGCGCCGCCTGGGCTGCGGCGTTAACTACGGCCATAAATCGCTCGGGATCTTTTTCTATGGCAGACAGCACGGCTTGGGGATTTTCTTCTACAGCCGCGGCGATAATCTCTGGATTCTCCGCCAGAAGATGTTTAATTTGCTCTGCGCTAGGCGCACAGCCGGCCATAAGAAAAGCGACAATGGCAACATATCCTATGAGCCTTTGCATG
>Ga0181587_10000606_pt1 | contig 29124 bp, 23 predicted proteins | sample 071ome_27_FD_132463 | JGI IMG/M metagenome (GOLD analysis project Ga0181587, IMG submission 132463) | Coastal salt marsh microbial communities from the Groves Creek Marsh, Skidaway Island, Georgia - 071409AT metaG (megahit assembly) | ecosystem: Environmental > Aquatic > Marine > Intertidal... | reverse complement strand
CCTCGTTTCCACCCGGTCTCGATAGTGATTAACTTGCAGGTCCAGAGGGTGCCTCAAAGGAAACTCCATGGGCTCACTCGGGCTTTGTAGCGTCAAACTTTCAAACTTGGTGTGGGTTGAACCCACACCAAAACCGATATTGGTCACCAAGTTCACCTCTGGCACCACACTCATGTAGCCATGTTCTTGGCAATACACCGAAAAAGGAATGTCCCATGCGTCTAAGTGATGAGCATGCTTGAGCATACGACCAAAACTGATCCGCCAGGTCAGACTGGGAATTCGTCTCAAAATATCTTTCTGCTCGGCCTTCGTCCACGAGTCTTTCAGCCCATGTTCACCTCCAAATCCCTCCCATACGCGTTTCCAAGTCGCCCAACCCCAGGTGTGGCCAGTCCCTGAGAAAGTGTAGGACTCCGGCGATACCCTTTTCCCTTTCAGATGGTTGTTGCCACTGATCACACCTATCCGGTCTTCGTCCCGAAAACGCTCCAACAACTCTCCACAAAACCGGAAAAAAGTAGGATCTGGAACACAGTCGTCTTCCAGAATGATTGTTTCTTCCACTTGGGAAAAAACCCAGTCAAGTCCACTGGCGACACGGCGCCTGGCACCCATATTGCTGGGAGCAAAGTTTGTTTTGACTTCACATGGCCAATCCACCTGGTCAACAATCCGGCGACCCTGCTCGACGAGCTCGGCTTCTCCCGAATTGGAAGCACGGGGCCCATCACTCACGATGAAAAGCTTGGCGATTTTAGCTTCGCGAATTTTCTCAAAAACAATGGCCGCTTTGTCGGGCCGATTAAAAATGAAAAATGTTACCGGTGGTTTTGGAGCCATAGGCGCTGATCCAACTGTCATCGCGGACATGTGGCACAGCCTAGCGAGAGACTAGGAGTGCATGTTGAAGTATCGCATTCGTTGAAATCAAAAAATTGCTCCTCGTCGACGACGAATTTTCAAAGGTTAGAAAAATCAGGTCTCCCGAGAATTCGTCCCTATCGCCCACAAGAACTCGTGACATTTGGTCAACAAATTTGGCAACAAATTCTGGGTCTTGGTGCGCGGCAACCTCACCCGGAGCTAACGAATCACAGGCAAAAATGTGAGATTCGAAGACCAAGTTCATCAATGCTGGAAAGTGCGAAGGCAAGAAAAAGCGAAACGCTAGAGAAGCTCTCTACTTCGGTAGTGTGAGCATGTGGTTTCTCGCGTCTTACACCTAAACTTTTCGAGCTCGGGAGGCGCAGGAAGAGCTGCACACCGGCTTGCGGATGCCCAAAAGGAATTTGGGTGGTCACCAGATCTGCTTACGGCAAGTTCTAGTGACCTGCGAACCTCCCCATTCGAGCACCCACTTCACTCCGTGGCAGCAGCGAGCGATGATTTCCTAGTCAAAAAGAAAGCCTTCTCAGCCCTCTTTTCCCTAAAAAGAGACGACCTAAGCGCCATTAGTTCTCTACCGACCGACTATGACGTCTACCATCTTCACTGGATTAACGGCTTGGCAAACTTGGCCAGAGAGTCTTTTCTGGTCCAAAAACCGATTGTGTGGACTTTGCACGACATGAACCCGTTCACCGGAGGGTGCCACTACACATTGGGTTGCGAGAATTTCAAAACCGACTGCAGCGGATGCCCAGCCGTGAATAGACTCTTCCGAAAAGAAGTTACTTCCCGCTTAGCAAACAAAGCGGCGCTCTATCGGACCTGGCCGAGACTGAATGTTGTCACGCCCAGCAACTGGCTTGCTGCAGAGGCCGCTCGGAGTGAGATTTTCAAGAACGTATCCATTCACATGATTCCCCTATCGCTCGATCCCCTTTTTTTTAGTCCACCAATGGACACAGTTTCTTCGGTAGGTACCAGTGAAAAGGCTGTCAACATCGCGGTAGTCGCCGCGCAATTAGATTCACCAGTCAAGAATGTAGACTCCGCAGTGAAGGCATTCAGATCCGCCTACTCATTAGTCCCGGGTTTGAGGCTCGTACTCATAGGAAATGGTGGAAAAAGGTTCAGAGACATTCCGGGTGTAAGGATTGCGGGCTCTCTCTCGACAGCCGAACTGATTCGGGTTCTGGATGAGACTGACTACCTCATTATCCCGTCCAGCGCTGACAACTCACCGCTGGCCGCATGGGAAGCGGCGGCACGGGGCGTTATACCGATTGTAAATAATGCGGCAGGACTCCCTGAATTGATAGACAGGTTTAAAGACGGATTTATATACAATTCCGCAAGTGAGCTGGTGAGACTCTTGTCTGGTGGCCTAAGCCACAGTATGGAGCGCCGAGGAGAGCTCTCGCTCCGGGTGCAACAACTCACCCACCCCTCGTCCACAGCCGAGAAATATATTGAGCTCTATGAGAGCATCCGATGAAAACGCTTATTCTATATTCCCAAAGCAGCACCCTAAGGCCTCGGTCCGTCATTGCTTCTCTAGCCACAGATCAGAGAAAGATGGGCCACGACGTCACTGTTCTTGACATCAGCACCTACTCTTACGTGAACCAGGACCTGCCTCCCAGGTGGTTTGCTCGCATAGTTGGAGAGGATGTGTATCCATCTGCTCTAGAGCGCGTCCTCGAGAGCCAACAAATCCCTTTTCACCGGCTCAATCCTTCCCTGTGTAAAGACAAGTTACCTCCTGACGTCATGAAACAATTCGACGATTCGGTCTTTTCCGAATTGGTCACATATTTTCGAACCAATCGACCCAACTTCAAGAACCCACTCACCCGCTTCACCGAAAGGAAGATTCGTGAAGAATCTGAGCCGATTTACCATTCTCTAAGAGAGTTCTTAGAAGAGTCAGAATTCGAAAAGGTGATGGTTCCAAACGGCCGCGACAGCACAACACGTTTGTCCCTATCAGCGTGCAAAAAAGCGGGAGTCGAGATTGAGTACTTCGAAATCGGAAGAGCTCTAGAAAATTCCTACTTCTCAGGTCGACACCAAATTCACGATAGGGAGGGAACTCAATCAGAGGTAGAGTCAGTCACCGCTCATCTCTCTGATGTTCAAATTCGAGATATCGCAAAAACCTGGCTTTCAACTCGAATGACCACTGGCCTCGCAATTCATCCCTATCACTTGAACTGGACCCGGGAGTCAGACGGTACTATTCCCAGGTCGACGGAGCCGCTTGCCGTTTTTTTTACCTCTTCAGTGGATGAATTCACCTCCTATGGAGCTAGCTGGCAAACTCACGAATGGGCCGACCAGTACGAGGCCTTTAGTTCAATCATGAATATTCTCGAGAAAAAGGGCATCACTTGTGTGCTTCGAATCCACCCGAATTTGCAAAACAAAAGCCTCAGTTTTGTTAGAGGAGAACTTGACCGCGTCAATGATCTCATCAGAACCCACCCAAAACTACATGTCATAGCTCATACCGACCCGACCAACTCGTACGATTTGCTTGAGCACGCAGAGTACGTGATCGTTGGCAGATCAACTTTGGGCCTTGAGGGAAGCTGTCTCGGAAAGTGCGTGTGGACCACCACCGCGGCTCGGTATGACTCCAGTGCCGATATCAGACCGGTGCTTCGAACTTCGGATGTCACTGAGGAAAGACTCTCAACGTGGAAAGTTAATCCGCTCGGAGCGGAACGATTTGTTAGCTATTGGGTGGAACAGGACTCAGTCTTCACCTTCGGAGAAGAGAACTGGGCCACATGGGACTCAATGAAGTCTTCAACAGCAATCAAGATCGGAAACCTCTTTGTAAAGAACAGCCTGTGGCATAAAGCCCACCTTGTGGCTTTAGAAATTGCGAAGGCAGTAAATCGTCGCCGTGGCAAAAAAATGTCTCGGAACCGCGCTTTGCCAAATACTTAATCCATCTGACGAAAAGCGGCGCACCCCCCGAAGGGGCCAAAGTGTGACGACGTTCCAACGGGCGTTCAATGTTTCCGGGTTTTGAGATTGCTTCCCACGAGTAAACTCACTTTCGTGCAGAAAAACCGCAAAAAGTCAGAACCGACTTCAACCCAAATTCAACTCGAAAAGTTGAAAGAAAAATACCACGAGGCAGTGACTGTAGCTGGCGAGCTTGCCATGTCAAAACAACACGCGAAAGGAAAAAAATCAGCCAGGGAACGTATTGATTTGCTTCTTGACCACGGCTCTTTTGTGGAACTGGATGAGTTTGTTCGACACCGAACCAATGCTTTTGGCTTGGACGCCAAACGGCCCTACGGGGATTCAGTTGTTACTGGCGTCGGAACTATCCATGGGCGCCAAGTAGCAGTCTTCAGTCAGGATTTCACTGTTTTTGGAGGCTCGCTGGGGGAGGTTGCCGGTGACAAAATCATCAAGATTATGGACTTTGCCCTGTCCACCAGGGTCCCCATAATCGGAATCTTGGATTCGGGGGGTGCCCGAATCCAAGAAGGCGTTATCGCGTTGGGTAAATATGGTGAGATTTTTAAGCGCAACACCGAAGCTTCGGGCGTCATCCCGCAAATTTCGATAGTGTGCGGTCCCGCCGCCGGAGGAGCCGTATATTCGCCGGCCTTGACCGACTTCGTGATAATGGTCGATAAGACGAGCCAGATGTTCGTCACAGGCCCCGATGTCATCAAGGCCGTAACAGGCGAAGAAGTCGAGATGGAAGAACTGGGCGGAGCTCGCACGCACAATACAGTTTCGGGAGTCTCACACTTCCTTGCCAGTGACGAAGAAGATGCTTTTGACTACACGCGAACCCTACTCTCTTATCTTCCGATAAATTGCGAGGCGGAGCCTCCCGTGTATGCATCGGAGGTTGACCTAGAAATCACTGACCGCGATCGACGCTTGAACTCGATAATCCCAGATAGTACGTCTGTGCCCTATGACATGCTCGAAGTTATAGGGGGAATCTTGGATTTCGGCTCTTTCCTTGAGGTACAACCTTTATTCGCGCCCAACATTGTGATTGGGTTTGGCCGGGTAGAAGGTCGCTCGGTGGGCGTTATCGCTTCCCAGCCGAACGCAATGGCCGGGACCTTAAATATTGACGCCGGGGAAAAGTCCGCTCGATTTGTCCGGTTCTGTGATGCGTTTAGGATTCCCATCATCACTTTGGTTGACGTTCCTGGCTATCTGCCAGGAACAGACCAAGAATGGACCGGAGTTATCCGACGGGGTGCAAAGCTTCTCTACGCCTACGCGGAGGCCAGTGTTCCGTTGATCACAATCATTACTCGCAAAGCCTATGGTGGCGCTTACATTGTTATGGGCTCCAAACAGCTGGGGGCTGACCTCAACTTCGCCTGGCCAACAGCTGAAATTGCCGTCATGGGCGGCCAGGGGGCTGTGAACATTTTGTACCGTAACGAAATCAAAGATGCCGAAGCGGCCGGAGAGGACGTGGCGTCCGTCCGAGCCCGCCTCGCCAATGAATACAGTTACAACCTCGCTAGCCCTTTTCTTGCAGCTGAACGAGGAGAAATTGACGGTGTGATTGAACCTGCTGCGACTCGAGTAACCTTAGTCAAGGGCCTCCGGGCTCTTCGCAGCAAGAAGTCACGGGATTTTGCTGGAAAGCACGGGAATATTCCACTTTAGGAAAAGGCTCGCGTTTCGGCGGTTAGTTTGCTCCCAACTCTCGAGCACCCAACCCTGAGGGCCTAAACTCTCGGTGTGAGATCAATAACAAAAATCCTCATAGCTAACCGCGGTGAGATAGCCGTGCGAGTGATTCGAGCCGCAATGGACGCGGGCATCAATACGGTGGCGGTTTACGCTGACCAAGATAGAAACGCCCGATTCGTGCGCCTCGCCCACGAGGCTTACGCCCTCAACGGGAAGACCAGCGCAGACACCTACCTGGTACAAGAGAAAATTCTGTCAATCGCGAAAAGGTCTGGCGCGAATGCAATTCACCCGGGGTACGGGTTCCTATCAGAAAACGCTGACTTTGCCGAGAAAGTCATTGCAGCGGGAATCATTTGGATTGGCCCACCCCCCGAGTCAATTCGATTGCTAGGAGACAAAGTCTCAGCACGACACCTTGCGCGTGAGGTCGATGCCCCCCTCGCTCCAGGAACACTAGATCCAGTCACCACTGCAGAAGAAATTGTTGCCTTCGCGCGAGAGCATGGTCTTCCGGTAGCCATTAAGGCCGCCCACGGGGGCGGAGGCAGGGGTCTCAAAGTTGCTCGCACCATCGACGAGATTCCCGACGCTTTTGAGTCAGCCACTAGGGAGGCGGTTGCGGCCTTCGGACGTGGCGAATGCTTCGTTGAGAAATACCTGGAAAAACCTCGACATGTAGAAACCCAGTGCCTTGCGGATTCACAGGGGAAAGTTGTTGTCATATCGACCCGTGACTGCTCATTGCAGCGCCGCCATCAAAAGTTAGTTGAAGAGGCTCCCGCCCCGTTCATTACTGAAGAACAAGAAAAAGCCCTATATGAATCCTCGAAAGCAATTCTCAAAGAGGCTGGCTATGTGGGTGCTGGAACATGCGAGTTCCTGATCGGTAACGACGGAACCGTTTCGTTTCTAGAGGTGAATACGCGTCTGCAGGTGGAACACCCTGTCTCCGAGGAGATAACAGGTATCGATTTAGTCCGCGAACAGTTTCGAATTGCAGAAGGGGGTAACCTCGCTTACGACGACCCTCTACATCACGGGCATTCTATCGAGTTTAGAATCAACGGCGAAGATCCTGGCCAGGGTTTTCTCCCCACTCCCGGCCCTATTCAATCGGTGCGCTTTCCTGGGGGTCCCGGGGTTCGGGTAGACTCCGGTATCACCTCCGGAGATGTTATTACCGGAGCTTTTGACTCCCTTCTCGCGAAACTCATCGTTACGGGCACAACTAGGAAGGATGCTATCGAAAAAGCCCGCAGAGCTCTCAAAGAGTTTGAGATAAACGGTTTGCCGACCGTCATTCCCTTTCACCGAGCTGTACTCGAAGAGTATGCCTTTATCGCGGATAAAAGTGCCGACTTCGGAGTCCACACCAGCTGGATAGAGACAGAGTTTGATTCACGAATCGAGCCTTGGAAAGGCTCTATTGACGAAAACTTCGATGAAGATGAGCTTTTCAGGACGATTGTTGTGGAGGTCGAGGGTCGCAGACTAAGAGTTGGGGTCCCGGCGGGAATCTTCGTGGCCGGGGAAAGAGCTGCCCTTTCCAGAGCACCCCGAAGAAAGCCTCGAGAGAGACTAGATTCAGGACCCAGTGAAGGAAAGATTAGGGCGCCCATGCAAGCGACTGTAGTTAAAGTATGGGTTCAGACCGGAGAGTCAGTCGTCGAGGGTGACCGTATTTGTGTCTTGGAGGCTATGAAGATGGAGCAAACAATCCACGCCCCTTGCAGTGGAAAAATTATGCACGTTGGTGTGGAAATGGGGGATACAGTCTCAGCTGGGGAATTACTTGTTGAGATAGTCTGATTGCCCATCACCCCTCGGTGACTCAGGAAAGTTTGAGCAGTAATCCCGAAGAACGAAGCTAATCGTTTTCCGACTTTGGCTTGCAGTCAACCTTCGACGTGATTTGGCGGTTCGGGAGCGCAAATAATGAATCTCGGAATTCACGACGCACGTCTGAGTTCAAAAACAAGAAAATCCGCGTTTTCAAAACGTTTCAAATAGGAAATTCCTGCATCTCGGAAGCTTAGTTCCTCATCAGAGAAGTCGTTCTTCTCGATTACCAGGTACTGCAAATCGTAATTTTCCACGAACCAACCGATTTCCAATGTCGCTTTCGGATACCGTGCCGGGACTAACCTCTCAAAAGCCTTCCTCTTATCGCCGCTAGAAATCGCCGAATGAATCCACAAGAATGTGAGGGACGGATTATTGTAGCCAAGAAACAAGTTGAGGCGACCAGGGTTCGCAACTACCACTCCTTTCGTAAGCCCATTGATCCAGTGCCGCAGGTCGCGCATGCTCTCGACTCGCTCCTTTGAAGCGTTGCTTGGCTTTTTCCAGAGCTCGCGGAAAAACACAATCAGCGTCGCAACGCTTGCCAGAATCAGCAAAGCACCATTCCCGATTCCGATTTCAGAGGTAGCTTCTGCGAGGATTATAAAGATCGGAATGATGGAAAACTCAAGGTATCGTCCTGGCTCACCTAGAAAAGTGAGTGGGGGCGCAGAAGTGGCCAAAACCAAAACGATCCCCAGCATTAGCCATGCGTGCCAAGAACTCCGGCTATCCCTAAAAAGTGACTCAAATAGGGCGACCAGAAGAAAAGGGTTGTCCAAAACTATGCCAACAATCGGGTTACTCTTGGCCAGTGATAACCAAGTAGTTATTGGCCCATTCAATAATTCCGAGTAGAAATTCCGGTTAGTTTTCGAAGTTCGCGCTTGAAGAAACTGTCGGTAGAAACTACTCCACCGGATAGACGAAATCAGGATTCTTACTGATTGACCCCTCGTGATAACTGCAGCAAATGTTAACGACAAGCCAAGGACGACCAGTGGTTCTGCTGACAAGAAAGAAATCGAGAACCCGAGGGAGAAAAAAACTATGGCTTGAAACGCGAATTTGGAGGAAAATATGATTACGCTCCCAGCGATAATTGCCGTGGCTAGCGCCCATAGTGAAAACTGAATCTCGCTAAGAATAAAGACCATAAGCAGGTAAAGGTTCCCGAAAAAGGTCGCAAATGGCCTTTCTGAAAAACTATGCGCTCGACCTGTCTTGCCCCAAAAAAGCCTCAGTAGTGGAAAAAGGAGCAGCCAGAAAAGAGATTCGCCCTCAAAATATTGGATTGAAAGAGCAATGAGAAGCAATGTGAGGCTGTCAAAAAAGAAGGCGACTGCGGTTCCATACCTCCCCAGGAATCCAAGTGGAATTTTGGTAATGGCAAACAAGAGGTGAAAACCCCATGGGTAATCTTTCCCAGAAAAGAGAAACCTTCCAGAAAAATCTGGCGGTTTGAATGGTTTTTGGCGTAACTCTTTGACCAGTGACAAATGGACTACCGCGTCATCGTCTGACAAGGCAAAATCAGCGACCGCCCGCCTGGCAAGAAACCATCGACTAACAAGAAGTAGACTTATGGACAGCGCGAGCCAGCAAGTCAAAACTGCCAGGCCGGCGTTTGGAAGCATCACCTCGACAGGGTACCAAGCAGCCCGCAATCATTTGGGTGGATTAGGCCGAAAGGACAAGGATTGCTGGGGAAGCAGCGGAAACGGGTAGGAACGAAGGGCTTTATGTTCGCGCTTCTGTCTGTAGGAATTGTTGCTGCGCTTTCAACATTTGTCGTTTTAGAAATCAACCGCGATTGGATTGTTCCTCAATCAACTTCTAATTCTGGATATTCGGGATGTGAAAGACTCGTGTTCCCTGGATTGGAGTCGCCACAGGGTAGTGTCGGAAACCTATCTTTGCCTCTGCCAGAAGAGGCTTTCGACGCGGAATCAGCGGGCCGTCAGCTTCTGAATCCCTTGAGAAACAATCTGGATTTGTACCGAGCAAACACCTCTATTTTTGTGCCCTCCGATTCTCTCTTATACCTTGACGATATTTTGGAAGTCGGAGAGGCTCACACTATACAGCTAGAGTCTCATTTTCCCGTTCTGGTCGTTGAGTTCACGATTTGTGGACACGAGCGCCAAGCATACGCGTTAGGCCAAGAAACCAACTCAGAGAGCGCGGTACTTGTAATTCCAGGTACTGGCGAGAATCAATCCAGCGGAATCTACGCAGGTTCAGATGAAAACTACCATTGTTGCCTGTTTCCTCTTCTTGGTAACCACGACGCTTATGTCCAGTTACTCCCTAACCAGGACCAACGCGCTTGGCATGATGGGGCAGGTTCCAAAATCTCCTGGGACTACATATTGAGGTGGCAAATCAACAATGGCGGATCGTATTCTGCTTCATACATCGCCGAGACAATAGCTTTGAAGAAATATTTAGGTAGCCAAAATAAGAATGTTGCGCTAGTCGGGTTGTCGCAGGGAGGAACTGCCGCCCTGATTGCTTCGAGCCTTTCCGCGCCGGACGCGCTCGTCGTTTCCAGCGGCTACTCGCTCTCACAATTAGGAACGGAATTTGCTGACGAAATGCAAATAACGCTTCCCGGCATTTCCCAGCTAATCAATCCGCAGAACCTAGAAAGCACTATTGATTTCCCTACTCTTTTTTCCTATGGCCTGTTGGAATCGGGAGTTTATGGTTGGGAGGCAACATCCTCTGAAACCTGCGACATTTTCGACGAGAATCCAAACTTTCAATGCACGATCCATGAAGGGGGACACGTCTTTCCAGAGCCGAGCGTAGTCAATTTCCTCAACACTCATATTTCTGTTCCGGCGCCCTAAGCAGAATTCATGCGCAACGGTCTCAGCCTTAACCCGATAGGTATTGGTCTAAATCTGAACAACAATCTGTCAAACCTTGAAACGGACACCCGCACATGAACCTTCTAGGTAGTAAAGACTCAGCTCGCCCATCGGGCAAAAACCACCTTGTAGCCTCTGGCCTTGACGACAACTTTGTATACCCCTTTTGTGTTTGGCTTAGTTCCCTTTTGGCATCAAAATCTTCAAATTTTGACCTTATAGTCGGGTTCTTGCCAGGAAAACTCTCCACAGAAAATCAAGAATTTGTTGTCAGATTCTGTGATGCGCTTGACGTAACCATCATTCTCAAGCAGTACGAATCACATGATCTTTTTCAAGACATCCGCCACTTAACTTCAACTACTTTCCTGAAATTCAGGATCAGCGACGAGGTTTCGTCACCCCATCTATGGATTGACCTTGACACGATCGGCCTCGCAGGCTGGGACAGCATATTTACCGATGTAAATTTGGCGTCGGATGCTGATGGCCTTGTGGTTGCCAGAAAGCTAGACCAATCTTCCACATCCTTCAACGCGGGAGTCTTGGGATGGCCGCGAGGCCTCCGAAGGTCTTGGGTCCAGGCGCTTAGAGACCTTCCGGAGGAACGTTTCAGTGCCGAACAGGGTCTTTTCAACCTTCTCTACGGTGAGACAGCTTGGAGGGTATCCGTCTCGTATAATTTAGTGAGCTTTTGGGTTGAGTCAATCGATTCTGATAACCTCCCGAAAATCTTGCACTTTGCTGGTCCATCCAAGCCATGGCACCTTGATCGACGACTTGCCGCGCATTGCTACCGACATAGCTGCCCCTGGCGTCTTTGGTTTGACGCTGAGGCTGAGCTATGGAACAAAACCCTTCCGCGGAAGATATTGGATGAGCTTGCCACACAGAGACTTGAGAGCTTGGCGAAATCTCCCCCCACTCAAAAAGAGGATTTTTTCTCGATGCGCATAATTCGATGGCTGGGTGATGCAGGCCGGACAAAGTTAGTTTTTTTCTATCTCATTCAGTTCGTCATTAGCCTGCTTCGCATTCCAATACGAAACCTTCACCCTTTTCACGGTGGCCAAGGAACCAAAATTCAAAACTGAAAGTGTTTGACCGCTTCCCATAGAATCGTCGACCCAACACAGGAAGTTTGCATAACTCGCTTTGCCACACTGTCTAATCAGCGCGAGTTCGCTGATCTAGAAATCTGAATCAGTAGCGGCCGTCACAATAAAAGGCCCGATGTGGAGAACATCAATCGCCCCCCGCTCAATCGCCTTGAGCGCGTCAGCTGGACTATTGACGATCGGTTCTTCGTGAAGATTGAAGCTTGTGTTGATAAGGGCCGGCAACCCTTCGAGGCTAAAGAACTTGCTTACTAGCGAATGGTAGCTCGGGTTCTTATCGCGACGGAGAACCTGAGGCCTGACCGTGCTGCAAACAGAAATCAATTGCTTGTTCCGGAAAACTTCGAGTCAATTTTTCTCTGTTGAACCGCTCTTCTCCAACCGCAGCAATTACCTTCCCGTCCCGAACGAGGACAGCTCCCGAGTCATTTCCATTCCAAACTCCTAAAACTGTCCCCACATTTCTACCTCACTGCCTTTTTTAAAATCCCAACATTGTGATTACGGACTCCACTGCCTGCATGATGGCGTTCAACCCACGAGCGTCCATTTTTTCGTAATGATTCGAGGTGAGGAGGTCGAGCGTACACTAATTGAAGTTGGGAACATACCTCCTCTGCCGAGCATGCCTCCAGAAATGGGTTCTCCCCGTAGTGGCTCGCCATGAAAGCCTGATCTGAGCAGGTTATGACGGGATTCTCCATTGCGAGCGCCTCGATGGCGGCGCTGCCAAACCATGCAGACCCTACATCGTCAACAGTGACTGCAGCTATCGACCACAATCTAATTAGTTCGTGTCGGGTCAAACCGTCCTCGGCGAGACCTTTCACGAATCGCACATTGGCCTCTAACCCACGCAGGCGAACCATTTCTTTGAAATCTTCTAGCTCATCCGACAATTCTCGGTCTGGGATGACCAAAACTGGTCCACGTCTCTTCGCCTGGTTCAAATCTATCGAGTTCAAGAATTGCCCAAAACCGTCTAGGACCATCTCTGAGCCTTTGTATCCACCCGTCGAAAGCGTCGCGTAGTTTCTACGCATATTTACTCTTGAGGGCATCAGGACGATGAAATCACTCTGCTGGAACCCGAAGCTCCTAAGAATGTTGGGGCGTTCACTTTCTGCAGCGGGGCGGAAGACCTCTATGTCGATTACGAGCCGGAGATGGGAATCTAAATGCTTTCCTTCTAGACCCAACCTGCGAATTGCTCTCAAAAATGGTCCCTCTGCGCTCGCTGAGACCAAGTCACATGACTTGATTGCTCGCCTCCAACGCCTCCGATCGAGAAGTCGTCGGAGCCTCAATCTATCGCCAACCGAATTTGCCGCCCTAATCAAATAGCCTCCAACAGTGGGCTTCCATGATTTACGAAAGTCTTCCAAAACTTTCCTGCGCAGTGCGGAATTCTTGGGCCTGAACTGCTCCCAGTCGGAGTGAGATAAGATTGGATAAGCGGTAAGGTCTGTACCTGTGGCGCGGAAGAGCGTTCTTGACCGAAATTTCGGTGCGAGGAGCGTCTCCGGACCAGACACCACGACCAGATCGTAGTTGAGAGAATTAAACCAACTGAACCATTTTCGATCGGGCTGTCCAGGAAGCTCGCGAATCCAATCAGTCTCATTCAAGAGCAGACCCGGGATGTCACTTGACGGATGCTCAGTATTTGGGATTAGCTCCAAGTCTTTCAGGTAGAGATGAGCCTCCATCTGGAAAGGCTCGTTGTAAAGATAAGCTTCGCGAAAAAAGTTGTTCGCGATGTTCCCAACGAATGCAACCTTTAACGCTCTCACCGGTCTGTCCATCGAATGCGACCCTTTCTGATGACCTTCAGTAGTCTTGACACGTTCTAACCCTCAGGAAAAGCCTTGTGACCAGTAAAAAACTCCTCATTTTTGGCCCGGAAATATCCGGATTCAATCACGGCCTTCATCAAGCAGTGACGTCCTCTGGTCATGTGTGCAAGGTGGTTAGTGTCGGGCCCAACGAGTTTCGCTACGGTCATCTTGATTCCGGCTATCCGCGTGGCTCCTCTAAGTCGATGGGCCTATTCGTTGCGACCGCTCGAAGTCTTTTCCGTCGCGCCAAGGCAATTTGGCTCTCTTTTTTTTGGGCAGACGCAATTCTATACATTTCTGGGAGCACACCGACCACGACATTTTTGGAGCCAAAAATCCTGAAAGCACTGCTCAACAGGAGACTCAACTTTCTCTTCCACGGATCAGACGCTCGACCCCCCTATCTAAATGGCGCAAGACATAAAGAAGGGATGCCGGCGGATTGGGAAAGCATCAAAGATCAGACTGAGAGAATCAAGCGCTTAGTCGAGAAAGTAGAAAGCACCGGGGGAAAAATATTTGCCTATCCCGGTATTTCACATTTTTTTTCTGAAACGTTTGTAGATTGGCAGTTTCTTGGAATGCCCATCGCAGATAGCGCTTTGATGAAGAGCGAATCAACGAAATCGGAAAAAAACCTCCCTCTGACCACTCGCATTCTGCATAGTCCATCAAATCCAAATGCCAAAGGAACGGAATTTGTCAGGGCGGCGATTTTGCAGCTCCAGGATGAAGGGTTCGACATCGAATACTCAGAACTCCAAGGTGTTCCAAACAGCGTCGTGCGTTCCGCTGTCTCACAAGCAGATATTGCAATCGACCAGCTCTATTGCGATCGGCCTGGTGCGGCATTTTCACTGGAGTGCATTTCTGCGGGTGTTCTGTGCATCGTAGGTAGCCCCCACGCAGATTGGTTGAAGAACCACTATCGACACTCAAAAATTCAGCCCTGCTACTTGATCGATCCCGGGGACTTGGTCCAGTCCCTCCGGCACTATCTCCAAAATCCTGTAGAAAGAACAGAGCTGGCCTCACACCTCCACTCTGCCGCAAACATTGACTTCAGCCCGGAGAAACTAGGAGCCAAATGGGTGTCAGCAATTTTCTATGAGCCCCCGCTCGACGCTTATTTGAACCCATTCAATCTTGACTCAGAAATGGGAGGCTTTGCGTCAAAGGCCCATCTCGCTGGCCTGGTGCGCGGAATCGTCCGAGAGTATGGGGTTGGGGCACTCGGTCTGGAACATAACCCTGCACTTCAAGAACGAGTTCTGAGGTTGAGCAAGTAAGTTCTTTGAACTGGCCTGGTTGACAGGCAATGATTCGAGTTTTTCCAGCAAAATCCAGGCTCCTTTTGGGCGTATTTGGGAAGCGCCGAGGGCGGATATCCGAGACTTGCAAGACGGTGTTGTTGCTGACGTCGGGGGTTCAGTCGGCAACTATGATTTCAACGTGAACCTAAAAGACTCGAAGCTTGGAAACCAGATTTGCTCGGTTTGTATTTATGGCAATGAAGTTCCGGGCATATTGTTCGACGAAGCCGGCGTGTGCAATTACTGTCACCAAGTTGAAGAATTGGCAGGATCCTGGGGTACCGGACAAAGCAAGGGTGAGAAGGCTTTCGAGAGTTTGCTCGCAGAGATCAAGAGAAAAGGTAGGAAAAAACGATACGACTGCATCATTGGGGTTAGCGGAGGAACGGATTCCTCCTACCTAATGCACTTAGCTGTTAACGTTTGGGGCCTCCGACCTCTTGCATTTCATTACGACAACACATGGAACACGGCTATCGCCACTCAAAACGTTTACAAAATCGTCTCAGGGTTGGGCATAGACCTCCAAACTCATGTCTTAGATAATTCGGAAGCCGACGATCTTCTACGATCTGCATTTGTGGCGGGAATAGCTGAACTCGATGGCGCCACCGATCTTGGTTACGCACTCGCACTGAGGCGGGCCGCCAAGAAATATCGTGTCCGTTTCATACTCGAGGGGCACTCTTTCATAGAAGAGGGAATTACGCCACTGGGTAGGAATTATTTTGATGGGCGGTACATTCGAGAAATTCACAGAAAATTCGGCAGAGTATCTAAGCTTAGGACCTACCCGTTGATGACCTTGTCAAGGTTCCTGTATTACTCAATTCTTGTAAGGCCAAAATTCATACGTCCATACTGGTTTCTTAGGTATTCAAAAGACCACGCAAAAAAGTTTCTGACAGAAGAGTTCGGTTGGCGTTACTACGGAGGCCATCATCTCGAGAATCGGATCACACAGTTTCTGCACAGTGTGTACCTTCCCCGCAAGTACGGGCAGGACATGCGAAACAACACAATTGCTGCTCAAGTTAGACAGGGACTGATTTCGCAAAAGGAGGGATTAGATCTCTATGCAGCACCTCCTGCTGCTGAGCCACGTTTAGAAGATTACGTTAGGAGTCGTCTCGGACTATCCAAGGAGGAGTATGAGGAAATCATGAAGGGCCCCCAACGAAACTGGCAAGAATTTCCAACCTACAAGAAAACTTTCGAAGCTCTGAAACCGCTATTTTATGCCTTGGCAAAAGCTCAGATCGTGACTTATAGCTTTTACCTCAAATACTGTTTCCCTGTTGAGGCCAAGAAGTGATTACCCTCGTAGATTACGGTTGCGGAAATTTGGGTTCGCTGAGCAATATGTTCGAATATCTGGGCGCAGGGGTGCAAATTACTTCTGATCCGGACATAATCAGCAAAGCCTCAAGGGTCGTTTTGCCCGGGGTCGGGCCTTTCGACGTAGCGGCCAGCAAGATCGATAGCATCGACGGTTTGAGAGAGTGCCTCGTCGAGCTAGGAGAGGGAAAAACAGTTTTGCTACTAGGCATCTGCCTTGGAATGCAATTGTTGGGTAAAACTAGCGATGAAGGCCAGGAGCAAGGATTAGGAATTCTTGATTTTGGCGTTCAGCGATTCCCAATTTCTGGAGGCCTAAAGGTCCCGCACGTCGGCTGGAGTGTCGTAAATGATGAACCGGAAGGAAACCATACTGAGCTCGGAACGATCGGGCGGTTTTACTTTTCCCACTCCTACTATCTACCTTCTCACGGAAAACCATTTGAGTTCGGGTTTTCCTCGCACGGAGTCGATTTTGTCTCTGTGGTCAAGCAGGAAAATGTAGTAGGGGCGCAGTTTCATCCAGAGAAGAGTCACCGTTTTGGCCGAGAATTTCTGCAGAGTTTTTTGGAGTTATGAATGGTGGGCTATAGGAGTGGCAGACTAATCCCGGTACTGCTCAGTAATGGAGTTTCACTGATCAAACCGTATAAATTTGGGAGGCATAGCTATGTTGGCGACCCGCCAAATACTGTGCGGATCTTCAGCGAATTAGAAGCAGACGAACTCATCTTTATCGATATGTACGCCACACGAACTGGGCGGGGCCCTAACTGGAAAATGCTTGAGCAAATTGCCAGAGAGGCTTTCATGCCGATTGTCTACGGGGGAGGAATCTCAAGTGCTGAAGATGCCTCAATAATTCTAGAAATCGGTTTTGAGAAGATTGCGGTGAACACATTGCTGGAAGAAGACCCACTTGCTGTGCGGAAAATCGCTGAGCGAGTTGGTTCCCAAGCAGTAATCGCAAGTATCGATTACACTTTCCGCCTCACGGACGTCTTCAGAAAAAATCGGCGATTTTGGCACAACACAATGGCAAAAGTTGAGTTAGCAGCGACAAGAGCCCAAGACCTAGGTTGCGGAGAAATACTTCTCACCTCCGTCGAGAGAGAGGGTACTTGGAATGGTTATGACTTAGAAACCGTGAGAAGAATTTCCGATTTAGTTGAATTACCGGTCATCGCTCACGGCGGTGCAGCAAGCATGGGCGACGTGAACCAGGCGATGGCCGCGGGCGCGAGCGCTGCCGCCGCCGGAAGTATGCTGATTTTTCAGGCGAGGAACCAAGGTGTTCTTATTTCTTATCGCTGATCGTCAAGAGTTTTTGGGGGACTTCCCACCCCAATCACGAGGCGGGTAACTTCATCCCACAGAGTCCCATTGGTTAGATTTCGGCCATCGAAAATAAGTCGAATGCCAGGGAGGTCCTTTTTTGACAAATAGCGATATGCCACGTCGTCACTGTGTACAATCGCGAGATCTGTGTGCTCCCCTAGATCGTAAGGCTTAAGTCCCTGGGCGGCTAACTCCTCATGGGTCAGTAAGTTGTCATGCACCCGCACATTAGCTCCACGGGCCTTTAGGGCGCTAACAATTGGAAAGACCCCAGAAAAAGCGGTCTCCTTAACCCCGCCCCTGTAAGTCGCCCCTAGCACAACCGCATCAAGTCCTTTCAAGGAACCCAGGTGCTTCTCAACAACTTGCACGCATCGCTCTGGAGTCCGCAGGTTTACCTCGCGAGCCACTCGAACTATTGATGCTTCCGGATCGCCACTCAGGTAAAGTTCCGGATACACGGGTATGCAATGTCCTCCAACAGCAATTCCCGGCTGGTGGATGTGTGAATAAGGATGGGTATTCGCAGCAGAAATTACTTCTTGAAAGTCGATTCCCGAATTCTCTGCAAAAACCGCGAACTGATTAGCCAAGCCGATGTTCACATCACGGTATGTGGTCTCGACGAGCTTCAAGAGCTCAGCTGCTTCAGCTGAGGAGACAACCCATACGCCGTTCGCCATTGGGAGATCTGCTCGCGAATCAAATTTTATTGCACTCCGATAGAACTCTGCCGCTTTAATCGCTCCCTGACTCGAGACCCCCCCCACAATCTTCGGATACCGGCGTAGGTCGCGGAAAACCCTCCCGGAAAAAACCCTTTCGGGTGAAAAGACAACGAAAAAATCCTTTTCTGGAACTAGGCCTGAAGACTCCGAGAGCCAACGACTAACCAGGCCTCGTGTCGTCCCAACGGGGACTGTCGTTTCAAGTGACACAACCACACCAGGTGACATGGCACGCCCGATGCCCCTCATGGCATTTTCCAACGCACTGAATTCAGGATTACTGCTCTGGTCTATATAAAGGGGCACCGCAACTGCAACCAGATCCGCTCCTGCAATTGCCTCGCTGGGGTCGATTGTCGCGCGGAGCCAGCCGCGGCGAACCGCTGACTTAAGTTTCCAATCAAGGTCTTTTTCTCCCGGGAATGGCTCAGTTGCGGCGTTGACTGAGTCGACGACAGAGGGAAGTACATCAAGACCCACAACATTGAATTTTGAACGAGCAAACTGCACAGCAAGGGGCAAGCCAATTTTTCCAAGCCCTACAACAGCAATCTTGCTCTTGCTAGCTTTTGCCCGCATACCCCGATTATACCGATACGTTTGAAGGAGAAATTGATGCAAATCACTTAGTAGACTTCACGAGTCTGATGCGCAATCGGCCCAAAACAAGGAAACAGTAGATGATTTCGTCAGAAGCAAAAATCGAAGCCGGCGCGCTTATAGGAAGTGATTGCAGCATTTGGGCCTTCACCCACATCCGATCCGGGGCTTCGGTTGGTGCGGGGTCTACGATCGGCGAGAATGTATACATTGGTCCGGGTGTGCAAATTGGTGAAAGATGCAAAATACAGAATGGGGTCTTGTTATACGAACCTGCAATCATCGAGGACGGAGTGTTTTTGGGTCCGGGAACCATCTTTACCAATGATCGGATTCCTAGAGCAACTAATCGAGACATGTCGCCAAAATCGTCAAAAGATTGGACGAAGCAGGGAGTTTTTGTTGATCAAGGCGCCTCAATTGGTGCCGGCTCAGTGTGTATCGCCCCGGTGAGAGTTGGCAAATGGGCGATGGTGGGAGCTGGCTCTGTTGTCACACGAAATGTTCCAGACCATGCTCTGGTCGTCGGCAACCCAGCGAAAAGAATTAATTGGGTTGACAAAAACGGAATTCCACTCATGAAAATCGGCGAATATCTGGTTTCCGAAGATGGCAATGAGCGGTACCAGGAACTCTCTCCTCAGTCGCTAAGGGTGGTCTCTGATGAAAGGGCGTAAGGCAATTGATTTCGCAGCACCTCGGTTCGGCCTTCAAGAACAGAGAGCCGTCACCCGTGTGCTTCGAGATGGTCAGGTTACACAAGGCCCCGAAGTTGCTCTTTTTGAGCAAGAATTTTCATCGCTTCTCAAGAATCGAGTTGAGTCTGTAGCAACTAACTCAGGAACATCATCGCTACTCTTGGGACTTTTAGCTTTGGGGCTGCCAAAAGGTACTGAGGTAATTGTCCCGTCATTCACATTCGCAGCCACCTCTAACGCAATAGTACTTGCCGGGTATAAGCCCGTTTACACCGATATCTCGGCCACCTCTTTCTGCCTTGATCCTGAGATTGTCAAGCACTCCATCACAAGTAAGACGGGCGCTATCGTGTCGGTCCCGCTTTTCGGAAACCCGGCTGGAATTAGTGACCTGAAGCGGCTGTCCGAGATACACGGAATTCCTCTGGTTGAAGACGCCGCCCAAGCCCACGGCGCGTCAAAAAACGGCAGGCCTTCTGGTTCCTGGGGAGATGTGGGAGCGTTCAGTTTTTATCCAACAAAAAACATGTCGAGTGGCGAAGGAGGAATGCTCACCACCTCAAATCCAACTTTTGCGCGTTTTGCCCGAATTATGCGTAACCAAGGAATGGAGGAAAGGTATCGCAACGAAATGATCGGGTACAACATGCGGATGACTGACATTCACGCCGCAATTGGCAGAGTTCAACTAAAAGGGCTCAAGAAAAGCAACTCAAAACGTATAGAGATAGCGGAGTTCTATAATCGCAATCTCCTCGCCACCGAGAAGCCCATGAAGGAGGAAAATTCTGTTCACGTGTATCACCAGTACACAATTCGGATTCCAGAAGATCGGGATTCTTTTGCGGCCGCATTGCTTGCCGAATACTCAGTTCCTTCGAGTGTCTTCTACCCCGTGCCTAATCACCGCTTACCCGCGCTTGCGAGAGCGAGCAGGCAGGGTTCAGACTTATCCGAAACCGAAAGAGCCACTGAGGAAGTTCTCTCTTTGCCAGTCCACCCAAGGCTTTCCGGCAGAGCAATTGAGCACATCGTTTCCGCAGTCAACCATCTCTGGTCTGCGGGGTCATAACCTGATATGCGGGGGATAATTTTCGGCTTAGGTGTTATGGGACACAACCATTACCGGACCCTCCAAAGCATGTCAGAAATTTCTGAACTGGCGGTATTTGATCCCAACATTCCTGAAAGCTCTATTCCAGGCCTGAGGCTCTTGACGAAACTTGGGGAAGTAGATTCGTTTAGACCAGATTTCGCAACAGTGAGCGCCCCAACTTCGACTCACCAGTCAATCGGAAAGTTTCTCGCCGAAAGAAGGGTCCCTACTTTAATTGAAAAACCTCTTGCCAACTCGGTTCGAGCGGCTAAAGCCGTAGAGACGGCCTTTCGCAATTCACATACCTTTGGGCGAGTGGGACATATTGAAAGATTCAACCCAGCACTTATAGAGCTAAAAAAGAAAATCGATAGCGGAGTGTTAGGCAAGGTTTACCATGTTTCTACGCGCCGAGAAAGCTCCCTGCCGATGCGAGTGTCCGATGTTGGCGTCGTAACTGATCTCGGCTCTCACGACTTTGACCTTGTGATGTGGTTACTGCAGACCGAGTTTGAGCGCGTGTCAGCAGAAACGATTAAACTCGGCTCCGAACCGTTCGAGCAGGCGGTTTCCTGCACCGGTCGAACCGCAACAGGAATTGTCACGTCTCATGTCATCAGCTGGTTGAGCCCGCAGAAAGTTAGACAGGTGGTGGTAACCGGGGAAACCGGAACGATGACGGCAGACCTTCTGACAGCTGACTTGACTTTTATAAAAGCCCACGGCGGGGTACAGATTGAATGGTCAAACATGAAAAACCTCCGCGGAGCAGTGGATAGTGAAAAAACAACATTTGCCTTCGAAAAGGTAGAACCTTTACTCGCCGAGTTTAGAGACTTCGCTTTGGGGGTGGCTGGAAAGCCGTCTGTTGGAGCAACCTTGGCCCAGGGTGTTGCAGTTATTCGAGTTGCTCAGGCTGTGCTGGAAGCAGCCGAATCCGGCACTACCGTCCAGGTGAATTCAGGAGTGGGATAGAACTTGGGTTCCTCAGAGTTTGCGCAACCTCTGGTCTCATTTGTCCTGACTTACTACGAAAATCCAGAGACCTTCAAGATGCAACTCTCTAATTTTCAAAGTTTTTCCCCAAAGCTGCGTGAGTCAATCGAGCTGGTGATAGTCGACGATTGCTCTCAAGAATCGCCATTGCTCGTCGAACAGCTCCCAATTGATGGTCTCAAAGTTGTCCTGGCTAGGGTGTTGGAGAACAAAGCGTGGAATCATCTCGCAGCAAGGAACATAGGGGCTCATGAAGCTTCTGGTGAAGGGTTGTTCCTTCACGACATGGACATTCTAATCCCAGAGAAAACAGCCTCCCTTGCTTTCAACTTGGCTATTCGAGGTAATCTGCGAGGGAAGGTTTTCACTTTTTCGCGATTTGGGTATTTCGATGGTTCGATCCGCTCTGTCCATCACGACACCATGCTCATCAATAGAGGAGATTTTTGGGAGACTGGAGGATTCGATGAGGACTTTCAGGGCATTTACGGGGCGGGTCCTCTCTTTTCAAAAAGAGTCGAAAGAAAATTTCTAGCCGAAACAGTCTTGGACCACCACGTTTGGTCTCTCAGCCAAGACGTCCTGCCAGACTCAGCGACGAGGTCTTACTCGCGGACTCCCGGGTTCAAGAATCGCCTCAAATTGAAGGCGCTAGTCTTGGGAAAAGCCCTCCGGTTACTAAATCGTGTCACAAGTTTGCAATGCGAATACCAGGTGTTGTGGGATTGGAAGAAAGCATGACTGTTTCGGCAGGTAGTACACCAAAGTGCCTGCTCGTCGTTTTGGACCAGTTTGTTTTTTGGTCTTCGAGGCTTAGTCCTTGCATCAACCCCAGTTCGATCGGACAAAAAGCAAAAGCGTTTAGGAGAAAGAAGTATGCGCCGCTTCTCACGTGACTCGAGCCTCGCAACTCTAATTCAAACCTTAGGGTTATTGACCAGAAGGGAGGTAGCGTTATTTTTCTGGCTACTTCTGGGTAGGGTGTGTGCAAACCTTCTTGATGTCGCCGGCGTGGCAACTATTGGACTCTTGGCCACCGGGGGGGTAAGTGCGGCCATAGGACAAACAGACGGTAGCTTTCTCGGATTTGAAATATCATCGATTAACGAGTTTGGAATACTGAATCTTCTCTTCATTGTCCTCGGTTTTTTCTCGGCCAAGGCGGCACTCTCCTCAGTCTTGCTAAAAATCACCGTCAACTTTCTGGCTTCAGTTGAAGTTCGGGCCTCCAGCACAATCGCCCAGAGTGTATTCAACGGTTCAATTTCGGACCTCAAGAGGTACTCACGTGCCGAACTGGATTGGGCAATTGTTCATTCAACCCATGTCACATTTAGCGGACAGCTAACCTCCCTGATGACCTTCGTATCTGAGACAGCTCTCCTAATTGCCATTCTGTCTCTCTTTGTCGCAATAGACCTGATTTCTGCCCTCTTTATCATTAGTTATTTTGCCGTAATCATCGTCGCTTTTCAGCTCATTGTTAACAGAGGATTGAGAAAACTCGGCGGAGAAGTAACTGACGCTACAGTCGCCACAGGTACCTCCATTTTATCGATGGTCGATCTCTATCGTGAAATGTCGACCCTCGGGAAAACGGACTACATGATGTCCACATTTTCCCAAGCCCGGCGAAAAAGAGCATACGCTGCGGCCGACCTGAAGTTCTTAAATAACGTCCCCAGATACATTGTAGAGACTGCACTAATCCTGGGAGCCCTACTCTTCATTGCTTTTCAGTTAACCTCCTCTGGCGTGAGCTCAAGTATCGCGACCATCGGGGTTTTTCTTACCGGGGGAACCCGCATGATGGGATCGTTACTTCCACTACAGGCTGCCTTCGCGGGCCTCAGGGAACAGATGGAGCAGGTGAGGATGTCGCAGGACGTTCTAATTTCGGCTCAAACTAAGGATTTCCCTTCGGTGTATCGAACTTCATCATCCTCACACCCCAGCGAGGGGGCGCGGGTCAAGGTGTCGGAAATAACTTTTACCCATTCTGAAGAGGACGCTCCTGCGCTTCACAATGTTTCGCTCGCAATCGAACCCGGAGAATTTTTTGCGATAATTGGGCCCTCTGGATCGGGAAAATCAACTCTTGCAGACATAATCACAGGTCTGAGAATTCCCGATTTGGGTTCGGTTCTAATAGACGATAGACCGGCAGGAGAGGTCGTTAAGACCTCACCATCAGGAATCGCATACGTTCCCCAAAAGCCAGGCGTTCTCCCTGGCAGTGTTCTCGAGAACATCGCCTTCGGGGTTTCAGCTGGGGACGTGGACTGGGGGCTAATTGAGAAGGTGCTGCAGAGTACGGCACTCACCTCTTTAGTGAAGCAACTCCCGAACGGTATCGAGACGAACTTGGGAAAACATTCCGACAGTTTGAGTGGTGGTCAACTCCAGAGAATAGGCCTTGCGAGAGCACTCTACTCAAGACCTCGCTTACTCGTTCTCGATGAGGCAACCAGCGCTTTGGACGCAGAAACCGAGGCGGAAATATCAGCGAGCCTAGAGCAAATGACTGATCAATCGACCACCCGCATAGTAATTGCACATCGGCTTTCAACTGTGCAGCGAGCAGACCGAGTCTGTGTTTTGGTTGACGGTAGAGTTGAAGATATCGGCCGATTTCGTGAATTGCGCAAGCGCGTTCCATTGGTCAGGGATTACATTCGCCTGATGGCGATCGAGGATTAGCATCTCACACCAACTAGCAACCCATTGCCCCAACTGCGAACACTGTTCAGAAAAGCCACAATAGCGTTTGCAGTCCGAAAATCATCATTCATCTGGGGAAACCTTGAGCGTTCGGCGGGATGAGCTGCTCTAACCCTCCCACCTTCAAAACTCCTCAATTCTCCCCGAGCCTAATGAACTCGATGGAGCTGAAGGCGAGACTAGTGGACAAGCCGATAAACCACTAAATTCCAAATTTCTGGTGGTCAGTGCCTGAACATAGCGTCGAAAGCGTCAATTCGTGTCCGCGCCAACACCCGGTTCCCAGACCTCGTTCCAAGTCTTCACTCCCGCGTCCGCTTAGAAATTACTTCCTTAGGCAACCAACTTCTAAACCAGAGCTCCAGGACGATAAAGGACCATACCAATAATCTTCGGTTAATTAGGCCTTCCGCGTGTTCGCTTACAAGTCTTGCAACCGATGTTTTCTCTAGCCAGGACTTTATCGCCGCATTCGGATCACCCAAAATAGCCTGCACAAACCCAACACTTTGGCCCCGAAACCAAGATGCGTCCGGCGACGAGAAACCCTGCTTCTCCATTCTCGCGACCCCCTCGGGAACGTAGGTTCCCATTACATCCCGAAGAATTTGCTTACCGTCGTTTGATTTTTTATGGGAATACAGAGACTTCGTGCTTAAGTCATTCTCGTTGACTGACACAACTCTTGATAAGTTTTTGAGTTTTGACGCTACGGGAAGGACCATAGCGAAATCCACAAGGTCATTGTCAAGAAAAGGAAGGCGAGTCTCTAACCCATGAGCCATCGACAACTTATCCTCAACGACAAGGAGACCATGTAGAAATGTTTTTGCCTCAAAATACATAGAATGGTTAATGTAGTCGGCCGGACTCTCCAACTTGTTCGAGTGGTTATGGAAAACGTCACGAAAAATATCTCTCGTCCAAACATGTTCAACGTCAGCCCATACGGGTGAGAAAAGTTCTCTGAGTTCAGAATTATCCGCGAGGCGTTGCCAATACAAGTAGTACGAGTCCACAAACTCCTCAAAATTATTGCTGTTTGCCCCGCGGTAATAGCGCCAGGGATAGCCCCCAAATAACTCATCTCCGCCCGCTCCCGACATCACAACCTTTACAAATCTGCTTGCAAGCTTCGCGGCATAAAAGTTTGGGTAACTTTGCCCCACCCTGGGTTCCTCTATGGCCCACACCAAATCAGAGAGACATCGCTCCATGTCGCCAGCCTTGAGCACCATTTCATAATGCTCAGTTTGGAACAGTGCAGACATCGCTTCTGCCTTGGATCTTTCGTCGAATGCTAATTCGATCCCGGAAGCCGAACTCAAGTCGAAACCAACCGTGAAACTCTTAAGGTTAGGTATCTCACGTGAGGCAATCGCAGTGATCGATCCAGAGTCGACACCACCGGACAAGTACGCTCCAACTTCAACATCACTCACCAGCTGACGACGAACTGCCTGGCGAAACAGCCTTTCTAGCTCTTCCTCGTATTCTCTCGAGTCAGAGGGTTTGGACGGCTCTTCGAAGTGAAAATCCCAGTAAAGGTGGCGCTCGATTGCATGACTTTTTTTGGAGACAGTCATGTAATGGCCGGCCGGGAGCAACGAAATGTCCTGGAGCAACGTCTGGTCGGTGAGGATATTTTGAAAAGTCATGTACTCAAGGAGAGCTGGCAAATTTAGATCTCGGCGAAATGTTGAATCGGCTACGATCGCTTTTTGCTCAGAAGCAAACCAAAAACGGTCACCTTGTCGAGCAAAATACATCGGCTTGATTCCGTAGCGATCGCGGGCCAAAAGGAGTCTTTCTTCCTCCGTGTCCCAAAAAGCCAAAGCGAACATTCCATTGAACATATGAAGTGCCGCTGACCCCCATTTCGCAAGCGCTTGGAGGACAACCTCTGAGTCGGTTTGGCTTCGAAAGTGAATTCCTTGGCCTTCAAGTTGGGCTCGGATTTCTTTGAAGTTGTATACCTCACCGTTATAGCTCAAGATAAATCGGCCATCAGCAGTTTTCATCGGCTGACGGCCCAATGGACTCAAGTCAATAACGGAAAGGCGACGATGGCCAATCGCAACACCACCCTGAGTCCATTGGCCTTCCCCATCAGGTCCGCGGTGCGCAACTGCATCAGTCATTCTCTTCAAAAGAGCTGGAGAAGCTGGTTCTTGATTAAAGTTGATAAAGCCCGCAACACCACACATCAAGCTATTCCTTCACAAACCACATCAATCACGTGCTGTAGTTCGAATTTTTCCATTCCATGGAACAAGGGCAGCGAAAGACTGCATTCATTTGCTGCGTGCGCCGATGGAAAACGATCAGGAGTAAGGGAATACTTCGACTTGTAGTAATCGAGCATGTGGACAGCGTGAGTGGCCGGTCTGGTTGAGACTCCGGCGCGATACAACTTCTCCATCCACGAGTTACGTTTGTTCTTGATTTGCTCTAGTGCCTTTGTGTCTCTCTTTCGGGCTGCAAGATGCGCATCTTCCGGCATGAACAGGCACGCATAGCTTTGGTAGCTGTGACCGTAACCTTCGATTTTTGGCGGTGTTTGCAGCCATTCAAGGGAAGCGAAAGCCGTGTCATACGTGTGCGCTAAGGAGCGTCGCTCCGCGACGATTGCTTCGGCTCGCATCATCTGAGCGTGTCCCAGCGCGGCCTGGATGTCTGTCATTCTCTGATTGAGGCCGGCATCGGTGAAGTCTGGCAGAAGGTACGGCTTCGGCCCAAGGTGACGTTGCAAGTCAGTAATTTCGGCGCCATGGTCGCGGAGTCTTCGAACTTTCGTAGCCAAAAAGTCATCCCCAGTTGTGACCATGCCACCCTCACCTGTGGTTATGGCTTTCCTTGGATGAAAACTGAAACTTCCTGTGTCACCGAAAGTGCCGACGTGTTGTCCGAAATAGGTGGCCCCAAAGCCACACGCCGCGTCCTCAACTACACGCAAATTGTGCTTTTCAGCAATCGCCATCAGGGGATTCATGTCAGCGGCCAACCCAAAAAGATGAACCGGCATTATCGCTCGCGTTCTGGCGGTAATTTTTTCTTCTACCTGGCCCAAATCGATGTTGAAGGTGGCGAGGTCTATATCTACAAATACGACTGTTGCACCTACACGTTCGACAACGTTGGCAGTAGAGATCCAGGTAAATGCCGGGACTATAACCTCATCTCCCGGCCCAATGCCGAGCGCTAATAGAGAAAGGTGAAGCGCCGAGGTGCAGGATGTTACCGCTATTGAGTGGGAGGCATTTGTAAACTCCGACCACGAATCCTCAAATTCTTGAGCTTTCGGCCCTTGGACTAACCAACCAGCGCGCAAAGGCTCGAGCACGCTATTGATTTCTACCTCTGTCAGGCTCGCGCGGGCAATGGGAACCGTGATTCCCTTATGGTGTTCATCTGTTGCCACCTAGTGATTCTCCCGCCATGAGATGAGGTCGAGCAAACCCTGCTCCAAATCGTCTTCAAAACAAAAACCAAGATCGGCTCTAGCCTTTTCTGTTGAACCAATTCGATTTTGCACAAATTGGCGCACATCCTCCGCTGAATAGGGTTTGTAAGTAACTTTCAAACTTGAATCCTTAAGTTTGAGAATCAAATCACACAGCTCTCTAATCGAAGTCTGGACTCCTGTTCCGACGTTATAAAATTCGTCTGATACGGTCGCTGTCAAGGCAGCGATGTTGGCGCGAGCCGCGTCGTGAGCAGTGATGAAGTCATAAGCCTGTGAACCATCCCCGTTGATGGTGGGGGCTTCATTGGCATCAATTTTGTTCAACATGATCGGAATAACTCCGGTATACGCCGCTGTTTGGTCTTGGTGCGGTCCATAGACATTCATATACCGAAGTCCAACAAAACTGAGACCATACCGATCATGAAAAGCACGAGCCATCGCCTCGCCCGCGATCTTAGTGGCGCCGTAGAAATTTCGGTTGTTGAAAGGGTGGCTCTCGGTCATAGGCACTTCAACTGCGTCACCGTATACACTGGCCGAGCTAGAGTAAATAAGGCGCTCCACGTCGTTCTTCACGCATGCCTCAAGAACATTAAACGTGCCCTGAATGTTCACATCAAAAGCCGTTCGAGGGTATTCCTTCGAGTGCAACAACCACATGGCCGCCAGGTGAATAACTCCATCAGCATCCCTAAGCGCGGCATTTAAGACATCAGTGTCTCGAATATCTCCACCGTCTGGGAAAAACTCGCATCGACCATCATTTAGAGCCCCCTCTAGGTTGCTAACCTTGCCTCGGGTGAGATTGTCATAGATTGTGACTCTCGCAACATCGGTCGTGAGAAGTTCCTGGACAACATGACTACCTATAAAGCCAGCCCCACCGATTACGACAATGTTCTTGCCGGCTAGGTCCACGGTTTTTTCCTCCAACTCGTTGAATAACTGCACCAAGCCTACTGATCTAAGAATCATCCGCGGTTCGAATCACTCGATTTATTGAATACGGAACAATTGAGAGATGAGGATCCGAAGCGCCATCATCATCGGTGGAGGTATTGTCGGGCTTGCTATATCGCATGAACTAAGTGCATCTGGGATCTCAGTCACGCTGATCGAAAAAGAGAGTGACTTTGGGCTCCATCAAACAGGCAGAAACTCCGGTGTGATTCATGCAGGCCCCTATTACAAACCGAGCTCCCTCAAAGCGAAACTCTGCACCGAGGGCAATCGACTCATGGTTAGATTTGCGCAAAACCACGACATTCCTCACGAAATCACAGGCAAGCTCCTCCTAGCAATTAGAAGGCAGGAAGTGCAGCAGCTTCAAGCGCTCGCAGCGAGAGCTCAGGCAAATGGCGTGCCCTCAGAAATCATCTCTAGAGAGAGAATTGAGGAACTCGAACCTTTCGCCGCGGGCATTTCAGCTTTGCACGTCAAAACGACAGGAATTATCAATTACGCCGCGGTTTCACAGAAACTCGCAACGCTTTGCCAAGAGAACGGAGCGGAACTTCTTTTGAGTTCCGCTGTGAAGAGCATCAGAACTTCGAATGAGTCCGTCACT
>Ga0181587_10000604_pt1 | contig 29172 bp, 35 predicted proteins | sample 071ome_27_FD_132463 | JGI IMG/M metagenome (GOLD analysis project Ga0181587, IMG submission 132463) | Coastal salt marsh microbial communities from the Groves Creek Marsh, Skidaway Island, Georgia - 071409AT metaG (megahit assembly) | ecosystem: Environmental > Aquatic > Marine > Intertidal... | reverse complement strand
TTTTTTCTTAGGGGTCTTCTTTTTGGAAGATTTTTTCTTGGGTAATTCCTCTACAAATTCGATTAGTGCCATGTCCGCTGCATCACCAAGCCGGGGAAGGGCAAGTTTATATATGCGAGTATACCCTCCGTTACGGCTTGCGAATTGATCCACTAGTTCATCAAACAATTTGGACACGGCTTTTTTATTTCTTAATCTCGCGATCGCTAGCCGACGGTAGTGGACTTTACGAGCAGCATCATCCGCTATGTGAGCTTTCTTCGCTAAAGTTATGATTTTTTCAATAGCGGGTCTCAGAGCTCTTGCTTTTGCCAAAGTTGTTTTAATCCTTCCATGTTCTATGAGGGAACAGGAAAGATTCGCCACCAATGAAACTCGGTGGGCAGACTTTACACCCAACTGATGATTGTGCTTACGGTGTCTCATGGGGATAACTTAATAATTAGGAATTAATTGGTAGCAGATTCTAAAAGTCGATTTTCAAACTTCATACCGAGAGATAGCCCCAACTGTTCAAGCTTGGCTTTGATCTCGTTGAGAGATTTTTTACCAAAATTTCTGTATTTGAGCATTTCGGGTTCTGACTTTGTCGCCAATTCCCCAACAGTAATAATGTTGGCATTGTTCAAACAGTTTGCTGCCCTAACAGAGAGCTCGATTTCATTCACACTCATACTTAGGAGATTCTTTAGCCTATTTTGCTCCTCACTTACTTGTTTGGTGTTACTCTCGAATTCAATTTGCTCTTCACTAATTTGATCAAAGACATCTAAATGGTGACGCAAAATAGCAGCGGATTGCTTGAGTGCATCATCTGGATTAATCCTTCCATCCGTATGGATTTCAAGGATGAGCTTATCATAATCGGTCATTTGACCAACACGAGTGTTTTGAACATCATACTTTACCAACTTAACGGGACTGTACAAAGCATCCACGTTGATCATTCCAATGGGTTGATTGTCCTGTTTGCTGTCCTCACCCAAGCAAAAACCCCGACCGACTGTTACATCCATTTCTGCGAACACTCGTTGTTTTCTGTCTGTAGTAAGAATCACTTGTTCTGGGTTTATAATTTCAATACCTTCAATGGGTGAAATGTCACCAGCGGTGATTTCACCATCTTTTTCCACATCCAAGGTAATAACAGCCGGTTCGGATTTGTGATTTATGATGAGAACCTTCTTTAAGTTCAGTACAATATCAGTAACATCCTCAACAACCCCATCAACGCTTTGAAACTCATGTTGCACTCCATCCATCTTCAAAGAAGAGATCGCCGCACCCTCGATAGAACTGAGTAAGACGCGTCGAAATGCATTACCAATTGTGTGCCCATAACCCGTTTCAAAGGGGTCCGCTATAAATTTTGCAAACCTATCGGTTGCGGTTTCTTCTTCCTTGATTAAGCGATTGGGTAGTTCGAATTTTCCGAGTCTAGTGGCCATGATATATCGGTGTTTAAAATAGGGTTAAAATTAGCGGCTGTAAAATTCTACAACCAATTGTACATTAATGCTTTGTTCTAACTCGTCTGACTGAGGCATTCTTGTGACAGAACCTTGGAGGGAGTCTACCTTGACTTCAAGCCAAGGGGGCGTGTTGTTATATTGTGAACCATCGAGGTTTCGGGTTGCAACTTGGCGAGAAGAAGTTTTCTCACGAACACTTAACTCGTCTCCATCGGTCACTTGATAACTTGGAATATCTACTTTTTTTCCATTAACTAAAATGTGGCCGTGGTTAACAAATTGTCTAGCTGACTTTCGGGTTCTAGCGAATCCTAAGCGATAAACAACATTGTCCAATCTGGTCTCAAGTGAAGATAGAAAGTTATCCCCTGTAATTCCTTGCTTACGTTTAGCTTTTTGAAACAGATTACGAAATTGTTTCTCGGTTAAACCGTACATCATGCGAAGTTTTTGTTTTTCTAATAATCCCGCACTGTAGTCGCTAACTTTCCGGCGAAAGCTTGGTCCATGTTGTCCCGGGGGATAAGTACGACGTTCAAAAGATTTGTTGGCAGGAAAAATCGCCATCCCAAAACGGCGGTTTATGCGAGTAGTTGGTCCAGTGTAACGTGACATATTTTAAAAGTATATGGGATTAAACGCGACGTCTTTTAGGTGGACGACAGCCATTGTGAGGGACAGGGGTCACATCAATTATTGAAGAGACATTAAAACCTAAACTTTGCAATGCACGGATGGCGGAATCTCTTCCCATTCCTGGGCCTTTCACTTTAACAAGAACATCTTTCATCCCATGAGACATGGCGACTTTTCCCGCGTCTTGAGTAACGACTTGTGCCGCGTAAGCAGTCGATTTCCTTGAACCCCGAAAGTTACATTTGCCTGAACTCGACCAAGAGATGACATTTCCCTTGATATCAGTAAACGAAACTTTTGTGTTGTTAAATGTAGCAACAATATAACAGATTCCTGAAGAAATATTTTTACTACCTTTTGCTTTTCGGACTTTAACCTGTTCTATATTAGCACCCAATAGATCGGCTGCAGTCTCTTCTTTTTTAATAGGCTTTTCAGCAGCTTCCTTTGCCTCAGGTAGATTCGTTTTTGGCTCCGTTGAATCGTCGGTTGATGGAGTATCATTGGAAGAAGTTATTGGTTTATCTTCTTCAACTAAGTTGTCTTGGTCTTCACTCATAAATCGATTTTTTATGATTAGCTTTTGCGTACAACACCAACTGTTTTCCGCCCACCCTTTCGAGTTCTAGCGTTCGTTATGGTTCTTTGTCCACGGACGGGTAACCCTCTTTGATGTCTTAATCCTCTGTAACTACGAATACTTTGCAGGCGCTTAAGATTATTCGTTATTTGACGACGTAAATCACCCTCGACCATAATTTTATTATCGATGATGTAATTGCTGATTAGACTTAGATCTTGTTCGGAAAGATCTTGGGTTCGTCTGTCTGGATCAATACCTGTATCGTCAAGAATTTTTTGGGCTCTCGTTGGTCCAATCCCGTAAACATAACGCAATGAATAAGCGATCTTTTTACGATTTGGTATATCTACTCCTAATAATCTAGCCATAGTGTTTTATATGTAAAGTTGTTGTGTTAAGCACCTTTGAAAAAATAAGCCAATAATCCAAAAGCAAATAGCGCGATTGAAATAACAATTAAGGGTCTCCATTGAGCTTCAAAATCTTTGAGCTCTAAGGTTTCAATTCCACGATTGGAAGAATTAGACCGGCCACGAATTCTGCCCTTCCGCAAAAAGCCATCGTAGTGTCTTTGCAAAAGAAAGGTTTCTATTTGTCGCATAGTATCCAAGACCACTCCAACAATAATCAACATTCCAGTCCCACCAAAAAAAGTGGCAACATTGTAGGAAACATTGGCGGTCTTGAAAATAAAGTCGGGGAAAACGGCAATGAGGGTAAGGAAAATTGCACCTGCAAGGGTCAATCGAGTCATTACAAAGTCTAAAAATCGGGCAGTATGCTCACCTGGACGAACGCCTGGCACATAGCCACCATTCTTCTTCAAGTCATCAGCAATTTGTACAGGTTTGAACATGATAGAAACCCAAAAATAACTAAATACAAGAATCAACCCTCCATAAACCATGTAGTAAAACCATCCTCTGCCGGCAAATGCATTTGCTAAGTCAATCGCCCAGTTGGTTTCATTTGGAGAATCGGCTATCGCAGCTCCAAGAGTTCTTAAAAGTTGAGCAGGAAACATCAAAATAGCACTAGCGAATATAACTGGCATTACACCGGCATAATTCACTTTCAGCGGCAAAAATGAACTTTGCCCACCGAATACTTTTCTTCCCACCATTCTTTTCGCATATTGCACTGGAATTTTTCTTTGCGCCTGGGTAACTGCAATAATCCCACCAACAACTAACAAAAAAAGACCCACCATTAGGACAGCCTTCAAAATGACTAAATTGTCTTCAGCGGGAGCTAAGAAAACTAAGGAATAGGCATCCGCAAGAGCCTTGGGCAAATCAGCTAAAATACCAACTGTAATCAACAAGGAAATTCCATTGCCTATTCCCCGCTGAGTGATTTGCTCACCCAACCACATAAGAATGAGAGATCCTGTTGTAAGGAAAATGATGGAATTTATAAGAAAGAGCGAGGGGGATGATGCGACAACAATGTTTCCTAAGGGCTGTCCGTCTAGACCAATTTCTGATGGATTGAAACCCATTATTAGGCTCCCGGGACTGTCGCGTAATGCAACCGCGAGAAGACCTCCCTGCACCAAGCATATAAGGATGGTTAGGTAGCGAGTGTACTGAGAAATCTTTTGCCTGCCCGGTTCGCCTTCCTGTTGTAAACGGGCAAGGTGAGGAAAAACTGCACCCATGAGTTGCATAATGATCGATGCACTAATGTAAGGCATGATGCCAAGAGCGAATAAGGCACCATTTAAAAGCGCCCCTCCTGTGAACATATTGTAAAAACCTAATATGTCATTACTGCCCGAGTCACTCCTAGTTTGCTCACGCAATTCAAAAAATTCCTTGATTGGTGATGGATCTACGCCAGGTAATGGAATATTTGCACCAACCCGAGCAATAAACAACAGTGCTAAGGTGAAGAAAATCTTTTGCCTCAGCTCCGGTATTTTTAAAGAATTGGTGAATGCTGAAAGCATGATAAATTAAGCAAGTTTGACAGAGCCCCCTGATGCTTCGATTTTTTTTATGGCGGATGCAGAGGCGAAATTAACTTCTACTTCGAACGATTTGGATACCTCTCCCATGCCGAGAAGCTTAACGGATTTAGCATTAGGTCGTACCAAACCTGCATCAACTAAAGTATCGATGTTGATTTTCTCGGAAGGAAGGTTTGCAAGATTTCCAACATTGACCACAGCAATTTGAGTTTGAAATCGAGAACGATTAAATCCTCTTTGAGGAAGCTTACGGTAAAGCGGCATTTGCCCGCCCTCAAAACCAGCCCTGAGTGAATAACCTGCACGGGCACCTGCTCCTTTATGACCCCGGCAGGATGTTTTGCCATGGCCGTTTCCTTCACCTCTCCCAACTCGTTTGATTGGGCGATTAGGACCTTTGGGTAAGTTGTGTTCTTTCATTATTGGCTAGGTAATTATGCCGTAGTCGCTGTAAAGGTTGGTCCAGTTACAGTCTCCCCACGGATTTGAGAAATTTGATCAGCAGAGCGTAAATCCATTAAGCCTTTCATTGTCGCACCGACCACAGATAGTGGGTTGTTAGATCCAAGTGATTTAGATAGGACATTTTTGATACCAGCACCTTCTAAGACGGCACGCACGCCACCTCCCGCGATAATTCCTGTTCCCTCTCGGGCAGGGCGGAGAAGAACTTTTCCTCCATCAAAATGAGCCAGGATAGGGTGTGGGATCGTTTCACCTGCAAGTGAGACCGGTCGCATAGCTTTCTTGGCTTGTTCTGTACCCTTACGGATCGCATCGGGAACCATTTGGGCTTTCCCGTAACCAAAGCCAACATTGCCTTTTTGATCGCCCACTACAACCAAAGCAGCGAAGCTAAAGCGGCGACCGCCTTTTACTACTTTAGCACAGCGATTTACATGGACCACTTTTTCAAATAATTCTTCCTCTTCGAGGGTAACTTTCTCTGTGCTCTTAGATGTTTTCTTTTTAGAATCTGACATGGTATATTAAAATTTAAGGCCTTCCTTACGCACCGATTCGGCAAATGCCTTGACGCATCCGTGATACTTTCGTCCTGCTCGGTCAAATACAACGGTTGTAATACCAGCTTCCTTTAGCCTCTTACCCAGGATCGTACCTAAATTCTCGGATCCTGCTACATTCGGCAAATGACTTTTGAGCTCTTTCTCGTTTGAAGAAATAGCGACTAATGTAGATGATAGTTCATCATTAATACACTGGGCATGTATGTTCTTGTTGGTAAATCTTACAGTCAATCTTGGGCGGGTGGAGGAACCGACAATTTTTTTTCTGATACGCCAACGTCTTTTCTGTAATAGATCTTTTTTCTTTCCTAAATTCATAATAAAATAACAGTGTGATTAGGCTGACTTTTTACCTTCCTTTCGTCTGACGTACTGACCGAGAATGCGTACCCCTTTACCCTTGTAAGGCTCCACAGGATAGTAACTCTTGATGTCTGCAGCAAGTTGTCCGACTTTCTGTTTATCAGCACCCTCAACATGGATTTTCACATTATCAGCAACGGTAACAGAAACGCCCTCAGGGATTGGGTGGTTTATGGGGTGAGAGTAACCGAGTTCTAAACCAACTTCAGTACCCTTAACGGCTGCCCTAAAACCAACACCTTCGATCAAAAGATCTTTACTGAAAGGAGTAACCACCCCAGTTATCATGTTAGCGACAATAGAACGAATAGTCCCTTGTAATGCTCTTGATTGACGATTGGAGTCGATGGAACGAACAATGACCTCATTTTCTGTAATATCTAAAGATACAGAAGTATTTAAATCTTGAATTAGTTCGCCTTTTGGCCCTTTAACTTTGACCGAACCACCGTCAAGGGACACTTCTACTCCAGAAGGTATATTGATGGGTAAATTTCCTATTCTGCTCATAATAAATTCCTACCAAACACTACAGAGTAATTCTCCACCAAGCTTTTCTTTCCGTGCGGTTCTGTCATCGACAATCCCTTTGGGAGAGCTGATGATGGATATACCTAACCCTCCAAGTACACTTGGGATATCGCGATACCCACAGTAAGAACGACGACCGGGCGTACTGATTCTACTGATACCTTTAATCGCGTGTTTCCCAGAAACATACTTTAGATCTATTTCTAAAACTTTAAAACCATTTGCACTGTCTGATTCGCGACAATCATTAACAAATCCTCGTTGCTTGAGAATTTTAGCAATACCTGCTCGCAAATTAGAATGCGGATAAGAACAACTTTCCTTACCGGCAAGGCCAGCATTACGAATAACAGTTATGAAATCACCTATAGTATCGTGTATAGACATTTTAAAAGGGAGTAGGGGTTACCAAGAGGCTTTGATTACCCCAGGGACTTTGCCTTGGAGTGCGAGTTCACGAAATGTTATCCGAGATAAACCAAATTTTCTTAGAACAGCTCTCGGACGACCAGTTAGGGAACATCTTTTGACCAGTCGTACGGGGGACGAGTTCTTGGGAAGTTTGGTTAATTTAGCTTGGGCGGAGTAAAACTCTTCTTCACTGGTGTTGGGGTCGGAGAGAATCTTTTTGAGGGACTCACGCTTACTAGCAAAACGAGCCACCATACGTTCTCTTTTTAAATTTCTTTGGATTGCTGATTTCTTAGCCATGGAATTGTAATATCTAAAGTTAGGCAGCCTGTTCGGTCGGTTGCGAAGATTGTTTGCGAAAAGGCATTCCAAGTAATTGAAGGAGTTCTTTTCCTTCTTCATCATTGGATGCAGAAGTCGTGATGCAGATATCCAGACCCACATTGACTCTTTGTCGCTCTACATTGATCTCGGGGAAAATACTATGGTCTGTTATTCCTAAGGAATAATTTCCGCGTCCATCTAATTTGGTTCTCACCCCTCTGAAATCACGTATATTTGGTAAAGATATGGCAATTAAACGATAAAGGAATTCCCACATTTGGTTTCCTCGAAGAGTCACCTTGACCCCAACTGGCATACCTTGCCTAAGCTTAAAGTTAGAAACACTTATCTTAGCCTTAACGATCACAGGAGCTTGGCCTGAAAGACTGGCGATATCATTACGAAGGTCAACAATACCGGACTTATCCATCTCTGCTCCGAATGATGAATTTAAAACAATCTTCTCGATTTTAGGTACTTGATGGATGTTTTTGTAACCCAGTTTCTCCATTAAGGATGGGACTACGTTATCTAAATAAATTTTTTTTAGCTCTGACATATGTATGTTTCCTCAAAATTAAGCACTCTTCGAAACATTCGATACATGAATAGAGGCTTCTCTTTCAGTAATAGAACCTTGGGGGTTGTCTTGTGTTTTACGCTCGTGTTTCTTAACAAGATTTACACCTTCAACAAGAACACGATCTTTTCCTCGAATAACCTCAAGTATTTTGCCTTTACTGCCCTTGTGATCTCCTGCTATTACAGTCACCTCGTCACCTTTTTTTAGTTTAGTAGCCATAATTATAATACTTCAGGAGCTAGAGAAATGATCTTCATAAATTTCTGTCGCAGTTCGCGAGCTACGGGCCCAAATATACGCGTACCTTTTGGTGATCCATCATTATTGACAATAACACAGGCGTTTTCGTCAAAACGCAAATAACTGCCGTCTCTTCTTCTCATGGGTGACTTAGTGCGCACAACAACAGCACGAACAACGCTTCCCTTCTTTACTGAAGCATCGACAGAACTTTCCTTGACATGACAAACTATAATATCGCCAACAGATGCAGTCTTCTTGAGCTGTCCAATACGACGAATCATTCGAACTTGTTTGGCACCAGTATTATCGGCGACCTCTAATCTACTGAGTAATTGAATCATGATGGATTAAACTGTGGGAGCTTTTTCGACTAGTTCCACAACACGCCAACGTTTCATTTTGCTAAGTGGGCGAGTGGATACGATTCGAACCTTATCACCTACATTGGAAGTGTTCTCTTCGTCATGAGCATGAACGGTGGTTTTTCTTCTTATCTCTTTTTTGTAAAGAGGGTGGGGGATCTTGTATTCATAAACCACTTTGATTGACTTTTCACCCGTCTTGGAGCGAACAACACCAATTAGCTGTTTACGATCATTTCTTGAAGATTCTTTGTTCATGTAAAGAAGGATTAGGAAGATTGAGCCTGAGTGTAACGAAGTTGAGTGAAGAGGCGGGCACGATCCCTCCTTAATTGCTTTATCAAATGAGGTTTCTCTACTTGTCCGGTTTGTTTACGTACCTGAAGTTGCAAAAGTTCATCCCCAAGCTCTCGGATTTTTTTTTCAATTTCTGCAGTAGAAAGATCGATTATCTCTGACATTTTCATAAAATAAACTAGAAATTTCGTTCACGTGAAACGAGGCGACAACGGAAGGGCAGCTTAGCATCGGCAAGACCAAGGGCTTCCCTTGCTAAGGTGAGAGAGCATCCGGCAATTTCAAATAAAACATGCCCTGGTTTTATAACAGCAACCCAATGGTCAACTGGCCCTTTACCTTTACCCTGTCTAGTTTCCGCAGGTTTTTTGGTTACAGGCTTGTGAGGGAATACACGAATCCAAACCTTACCTTTACGCTTAAGGTGTCGGTTAATTGCAACCCGAGCGGCTTCGATTTGGTTGGAGGTCATACGGCCACGTGAAAGTGTCTGGATGCCGAATTCACCAAACGCCACCGTATTACCCCTGGATGCGGCACCACGAATGCGTCCTTTGTGGACTTTTCTAAACTTTGTACGAGATGGTAGTAACTTTGGCATAACAAGAAGGGTTTAGAACAATTTATCTTCTTCCTTTAAGCAGATCCAACACTTGATTCCGATAATTCCATAGACCGTATTCGCTTCCACTAAACCATAATCTATATTTTCACGAAGGGTATGAAGCGGAACTCTTCCTTCTCGCAATTGTTCCGTCCGGGCAATGTCGGCACCAGCCAATCTACCAGCACATTGTATACGAATCCCTTCAGCACCCATGGACATGGTGGTTTGAACGGCTTTTTTCATAGCACGACGAAAGGCAATTCTCCGTTCAAGTTGCAAGGCTACGCTTTCAGCCACAAGAGATGCCACCAAATCAGGCTTTTTAATCTCTTGTATTTCAAGTCGTACATCTTTCCCGACAGTACGGTTAAGAGAATCCCTAAGCGAGTCAAGTTCTTGACCTTTTCTACCTATAACAATACCGGGTCTTGCTGTCCAAATAGTCACTCGAGTACGAGTGGAAGCCCTTTCTATGACGACACGAGGAACAGACGCATATCGAAGTTTCTTTTCCAGAAAACCTCGAATAAGATTATCTTCTTTCATAAATTTGGAGTAATCGAACTTGTTGGCGTACCAACGAGCACTCCAGTTTCTACGAACACTAAGGCGAAAACCAATTGGATTTACTTTTTGACCCATAATTTAATTTTTTTCGTCTGTTAAAGTAATACGAAGGTGGCTCATTCTTTTCTTGTATGGATGAGCAGAACCTCGAGCACATGGACGGAAGCGCTTAAGAGCTGGTCCTTCTTCTACGATAGCCTCAAGAATAACCAAATCATCTGCATTAAGATTAGCATTATTTTCAGCATTTGCCATGGCAGACCTCAAGGTTTTATCCAGCATACGAGCAGCCTTGCGAGGAATATACTTCAATAAAGAAATACCTTCCGTAGCTTTACGACCCGGCAGGATACGGGCTACCTCACGAGCTTTCTTTGGGGAAATACGCATGTACTTAGAATAAGATTTAATTTCCATGTTATTTCTGCGTGTGAGGGTTGTGAGATTTAAAGGCTCTAGTTGCAGAAAACTCTCCGAGTTTATGACCGACCATATTTTCAGTAACATAAACGGGGAGAAAATTCTTACCATTATGGACGGTGAAATTTAAGCCAACAAAATCTGGGGTGATTGTAGATCTTCGGGACCAAGTTTTGATCGGCTTTCTGTCACCCTTATCTTGGGCAGTTTGAACTTTCTTCATTAAGTGCGGGTCAACAAAGAAACCTTTTTTTATTGATCTAGTCATAGCAAAATTACTTCACCCTTCTTCCATTACGACGGGTAATGATCATGGAGTTGGATGGCTTTGATTTTTTTCGAGTTGGAAAGCCCTTGGAGAGCTGACCCCAGGGAGAGGAAGGGTGGCCGCCACCAGATGTTCTGCCCTCACCACCTCCCATTGGGTGATCTACAGGGTTCATCGCAACACCACGAACTCTTGGTCTCCGTCCTTTCCAGCGGTTCCTACCTGCTTTACCAATTGTGGCCTTTTGATGGTTACCATTGCCTACAGCACCGATAGTAGCTCGGCAATTCGACTTCACAATGCGAATTTCGCCGCTTGGCATTTTGAGTGAAGCATCCGAACCATCAACTGATATGAGTCTGGCCGCACTCCCCGCCGAACGAGAAATTTTGGCACCAGCACCAGGGAGCATTTCTATACAATGTACTTTAGTACCTAAAGGCATATACTTAAGGGGAATTGCATTTCCAGCTTTAAAATCAATCGCCTTATTTGAACTCAAAAGTTTGTACCCAACTTGAACCGACTCAGGAGCAAGAATGTAAGCTTTGTGTCCATCACTGTATTGGAGTAATGCAAGGTTGGCGGTACGATTAGGATCATACTCAATAGCCATAACCTCAGCTTCCTCATCAATTCTATCGCGACGAAAATCAATTTGCCTGTATAATCTCTTGTGCCCACCCCCACGACGGCGACTCGTGATTCGGCCATACGTATTTCTACCTTTTTTCCTATGAAACCCACTTGTCAGCGACTTCTCAGGGCTTTTTTTTGTGAGCTCTTGTTTGTTCTTAAGGTAGAACCTTCCGCTAGGAGTAACCGGTTTTTGTTGTAAAATAGCCATAAGTAAAGATCTCCTGATTAAGCCAAGTTAATGCTATCACCTGCCTTAAGTGTGATAATTGCTTTTTTGGACAATGATGTATGCCCTAATTTACCTCTTCTCATGCGATCTCTTTTAGATTTAGGTTTCTGAGTGAGAGTGTTTACTTTGATTACGCTTACACTAAAAGTAGACTCTATCGCATTTTTGATTTGAGTCCTAGAAGCACTAGGATAGACGGAGAAAACATATTGATTAAGATTAGCTGAAAGCATAGTTGCCTTCTCAGTAAGAAGAGCTTCTCTTAAAACTTTAACTGCTTCATTCATATCTTAATTTTTTGTTGAAGGTGAAAGTTTGTTAACGAGTGAGTTTATGCCACCAACCGAAAAAACAACTTGATCTGCAGCCACAATGTCTAATGCATTCACTCCTGAAGCACTTGAAACTTGAACATTCGATAAATTCCGTGATGCTAAAGTTAAGTTATTCTCCACAGTTTCATCAATAACAAGAACCTTCTTACCAGTACTTAGAGAACTTAATAAAAGAGCAAAGTCTTTGGTTCTGTGAGTTTTGAGTGACCATTTTTCGATCAAGGAGATTGCCCCATCTGCAGCTTGGTCGATCAACGCTCTTCTGAGAGCTAAATTGCGAACCTTTGCATTTACTTTCTGGCTGTACGAGCGAGGCTTGGGGCCAAATGCAACGCCACCACCAGTGCGTTGAATTGCACGCTTATCACCTGCACGACCGGTACCAAGACCCTTCTGCCGGTAGATTTTTTTCCCTGAACCAGACACTTCATCGCGGGTTTTGGTGGATGCATTACCTTGACGATTGTTAGCCCTGACAGCGAGTATGTACTGACGCAAAGCGTCAACACCTTTGCCATCTTCAAGGCTTGGAAAATTCGATACTTCAGTTTCACCAGCGGCCGTGCCGTCAGAATTAAATAGTTTGAATTTCATCGTTACCTGTTATTGGGAAATTTTGCTTTTTTTTGCGGTGCGAACTGTCAAAATACCACCTTTGTGACCAGGAACACTTCCTTTGATCAAAATAAGATTTTTTTCAGGAATAATCTTAACGACCTTAAGATTTTGAGTTGTTCTTTGAACATCTCCCATGTGACCAGGCATTTTTTTGTTCTTAAATACACGACCTGGCCATTGGCATAGACCGTATGAACCACCTCGACGGTGAAACATCGATCCATGTGAAGCAGGACCGCCGCCGAAATTCCAGCGCTTAACCACTCCCTGAAAACCTTTACCTTTTGTAGTAGATACAACATCGACAAAGGAAGTTTCCGCAAAATCTTCTACGGTTATTGACTTACCACCTTCAAAATTATGTTCATCACTTACCCTAAACTCCTGAGAAATATGCTGAACATCTACCTTCGATTTAGAGGCGTGTCCTTGTGCAGCCCGATTGGATTTATTGGGTGACTTACCACTCGGATTGAAACCAATTTGAACCGCGGAATAACCATCAGTAGCGGTTGACTTCACCTGTAAAACCGGACAAGGACCAGCTTGTATAATAGTTACAGGAACCAAGTTGTTATTATCATCATAAACTTGGGTCATCCCAAGCTTTTTTCCTAAAATTTCGAGTTTCATTCTTTAAGCGGCAGGATTTTAAATACCTGCTTTAAAGGGGGTTAGTGGTTTTAATTAGATAAAGTTTTAAACATTAATGTTAATTTCTACACCAGCAGGTAAGTTTAACTTCTTAAGTTCGTCCACGGTTTGCACAGTAGGTTCAATAATATCGATAAGTCGTTTGTGAGTGCGAAGTTCAAACTGATCCATTGATTTTTTATCAACATGAGGAGATCGATTAACGGTGTAGCGCTCTATTCTTGTTGGCATAGGGATAGGCCCTGCTACTCGAGCACCCGTTCTTTTTGCAGTATCTACAATATCAGAAGCCGACTGATCAATGACTCGGTAATCGAAACCTTTAAGTTTAATGCGTATTTTGTGTCCGTTCATGATTTAGCTTCTGGCTGGTTCACGTGAAGAAGTTTCAACAATATTTTGTACAAGATTCTGAGGAACCTGATCAAAGTGGGAGGGAGTCATAGAATAATCTGCGCGACCAGAAGATAAAGAACGCATGTCAGTCGAGTAACCAAACATATTTTCAAGGGGGACAAATGCATCAATAATGCAAACCGTTCCCCGGCTCTCCATTCCTTGTATTTGACCACGTCGACGGTTAAGATCGCCCATTAATTCACCTTGATATTCCTCTGGAGTCGAAACCTCTACTTTCATGATAGGCTCAAGAAGAATAGGAGAGGCTTTTTGCATGGCATCTTTGAAAGCAAAAATACCTGCCATTTTGAAAGCCATCTCGGAGGAATCAACATCATGGAAAGAACCATCTACCAAAGAAACTTTGAAATCAATTACTGGATAACCAGCGATCACACCTCCCTGAGCTGCTTCTTTGATACCATCAAGGGTAGGCTTAATGAATTCTTTTGGAATTGCTCCACCTACGATCTTATTTTCAAGCTCAATTCCCTTACCTTTATCGAGAGCCTCGATTTGAATAACCGCATGTCCATATTGGCCGCGTCCACCAGATTGACGAACAAATTTACCAATGCCATCAGCAGACGAGGTAATCGTTTCTCGGTAGGCAATCTGAGGTTTTCCTGCTGTAGCCTCTACTTTAAATTCCCGAAATAGACGATCACGAATGATATCAAGGTGCAATTCACCCATTCCTGCAATAATCGTTTGTCCCGTCTCCTCGTTTGTGGATAGCCCAAAAGTTGGATCCTCTTCAGCTAACCTTTGAAGTCCAATCGACATTTTTTCTTGATCCGCTTTGGTTGCAGGCTCAATAGACATGGAAATGACTGGTTCTGGAAATGTGGGAGGTTCCAATCTCAAGTCGAGAGATTTCTCGCATAGAGTATCACCAGTAACAACATCCTTTACACCGATTAATGCACAAATATCTCCTGAATAGGCCACCTCGATGTCCTCTCTAGCATCCGCCTTCATGACCATTAAGCGAGAGACTCGCTCCGACTTTCTTGTTCGGGGATTATAAAGAGTAGAGCCTTTCTCTAATGTGCCTTGATAAACTCGGTAAAAGACCAACTTTCCAACATAGGGGTCAGTCATTAGTTTAAAAGCTAAACCAGCAACTTTGCTCGCATCATTAGGGGCGACTTCGACTAAGTTCTCGTCGGAATCTTCGCCCTTCATTGGGGGCAGGTCTAGCGGAGATGGAAGGTAGTTAACTACCGCATCCATAAGCATTTGAACTCCCTTATTCTTGAACGCACTCCCGGGAATCACTCCAACGAAATTGATGGATATTGTAGCTTTTCGGATAGCCAATCTAAGCTCGTCTTCGGAAATATCTTCACCTTCCAGAAACTTTGTAGCAAGGTCATCATCAAAATCGGAAAGGGCTTCAATCAAAGACTCTCGATATTCTTGTGCCTGGTCTAGATAATCATTGGGAATATCGACGGTATCAAAGCGAACACCACTTTCATCGGTTTCGTCATAAATATAAGCGACCATCTTAACTAGATCAACGAGACCTTTAAAGTTTTCTTCCGCCCCGATAGCGAGAAACAGAGGATGAGCGTTCGCACCAAGTTTATCGCGCATGGTTTGCAACGCAGCCAAGAAGTCTGAACCCATGCGGTCCATTTTGTTGATGAAAGCAAGACGAGGAACATGATATTTGTCCATCTGTCTCCAAACAGTCTCGGATTGAGGTTGAACTCCCTCGACAGATGTGAATACCGCAACCGCACCGTCAAGAACTCTTAGAGATCTTTCGACTTCAGCAGTGAAGTCAACATGCCCAGGGGTATCGATGATGTTTATTCGGTGATCGATCGATGCGAAAGGGCCTTCGGAAGTTGTCCAACCACAGGAAATAGCGGCGGATGTGATCGTGATACCACGCTCGCGTTCCTGCTCCATCCAGTCCGTGGTTGCACTACCTTCATGAACCTCACCAATTTTGTGCACAACACCGGAGTAAAATAATACCCGTTCGGTACAAGTGGTTTTTCCTGCATCAATGTGAGCAGCAATACCAATGTTACGAGTATGTTCGAGAATTGTTTTGCGACTAGTAGAATTCGCTGAGGATCGTTCAAGCAAGGTTGTCATGGGTAGAGAGATATGGTTACCAACGCAGATGGGCAAATGCACGATTGGCTTGGGCCATTTTGTGGGTTTCCTCGCGTTTCTTAACTACCGAACCAGTGTTGTTGTAAGCGTCAATAAGTTCGTTGGCGAGAGCATCGGCCATAGGTGTACCCTTCCGTGAAGATGCAGCATTTACAACCCATCGAAATGCAAGACTCTGCTGACGGTCAAATGCTACCTCGATTGGAACTTGATAAGTTGCTCCCCCAACACGGCGACTTTTGACTTCGATTTTGGGACGAATATTCTCAAGGGCACCTAAAACTAATTCTAAAGGATTCCCTTTCTCTAATTTTTCAGCCATTTTTTCGATGGCCGAATAAACAACACGCTGGGCAACGGATTTCTTTCCGTCAATCATGACGATGTTAATCAGTGAACTTATCAAAGTACTGCCATGACGAGGGTCTGGCAAAACAGGACGTTTGTTGGCTTGTCGTCTTCTAGACATGAGAAAAATCAGCTTTTGGGTTTCTTAACGCCGTACTTAGATCTACTACGACGCCTTTTTTCAACTCCCTGGCAATCAAGTGTGCCCCTAACGATGTGGTATCTTACTCCATTTAGGTCCTTAACTCGTCCTCCGCGAAGAAGTACGATACTGTGCTCTTGAAGGTTATGACCCTCATCAGGAATGTAAGCGATCACCTCGTAACCAGTTGTGAGACGTACTTTAGCGACCTTGCGCACCGCAGAATTTGGCTTCTTTGGGGTACGAGTGGTAACCTGTACGCATACACCCCGACGAAAAGGGCAAGCCTTTAACGCAGGCGATTTGGTTTTGGCTTTTTGCAAGCGACGGTTTTTTCGAACCAATTGATTGATCGTAGGCATAGTGCAAATTTGAGGGTAAAGGAGCTAAAATAAATTTTACTAAAAAAATTACAAGACAGAAATAAAACAAATCTTATTTAAGCGGACAAGGATTCAGAAGAACTTGACCCTAAGCTGTCAATTTTCAGTCGCCTCCATTTTGGCAAACCAGTTCCGGCTGGTATCAAGTGACCCATAATGACATTTTCCTTAAAGCCATTGAGCTCATCAACCTTACCAAGTGTGGCAGCATTAGTAAGAACTCTCGTTGTTTCTTGGAAAGATGCCGCAGAAATGAAACTGTCTGTTTCTAGAGACGCTTTTGTGATTCCAAGCAAAATGGGTTCAGCCTCTGCCGGTTTTCCTCCTTTTTGTGCAATCGACTCGTTTGCGTCAAGAAAAGCAAATCGGTCAACTTGGTCACCCCAAAAGAATTCAGCATCTCCTGGGTCTGTTATTCTTACTTTAAACAACATTCTCGATATGATTACCTCAAGGTGCTTATCATTAATGGTAACACCTTGAAGACGATAAACCTTTTGGATTTCTTCGATTAAGTATTCTTGAACAGCAGAGGGTCCAAGAATTTCAAGAATCTCGTGAGGGTCTTTAGCACCTTCGGTTATGAGTTGACCCTTATGAACAAAATCTCCGTGTTGAACCAGCACATGTTTGCCGTGAGGAATAAGGTGCTCTTCAACTTGACCGGTATCTTCGTTTGTAACAAGAAGTCTTTTCTTCGATCTGAGGGTACCTGCTTCCGTAATAATACCATCAATCTTCGCCATTTGACCAACATTACTCTCTTTAGGCCTACGAGCTTCGAATAACTCTGCAACTCGTGGTAACCCGCCCGTAATATCCTGCGTTTTGGAAGCTTGGCGGGGGGTTTTGGCAATAATAGATCCAGCATCTATACGAGTACCTTCATCAACAGCCACTTGAGCACCTGTGGGCACAGAATAAGTAGCGATGGCTTTGCCGCTCGTATCTTTGACAATAATTTGTGGGTTTAAGTCTTCTTTGTGCTCAATTACAACCATCGACTTACCGCCAGAAGCATCTTTTTCTACCTTGGTTGTAACACCAGGCAGCATATCTTCGAATCCGATAATTCCTTTCTTTTCTGATAAAATCGGAATGTTGTAAGGATCCCACTGAGCAAGCAATGTCGACTCATCTACTTGATCTTGATCCTTGAAATGAAGTAATGCACCCGCAGGGATAGGATAGTCATCGATGATTCTACCGTCATTATCTAGAACTTGGATGGACCCAGTTTTATTGAGAGAAACTTGCTGTCCGTTTGCCAAGGTTACCAATCGTAAACCAACAAACTTTAGTTTTCCTGCTTTTCTAATATGAATCACTGGTTCTTCTCTTCCAGCACTTGCAATTCCACCAATATGGAAAGTACGCATAGTCAACTGAGTTCCAGGTTCCCCAATAGACTGGGCCGCAATGATTCCAACAGCCGAACCCTGCTTGACTAAGGCATTGGTTGATGGATCTATTCCGTACTCCATCGATGTCATGCCATTTTTAATACGACTCGTTAATGGCGACATAACTCGCACACGAGTGATTCCAGAGGCATCAAGAGTTCCCGCAATATCCTCAGTGATGAGAGCCCCAGATGAAACGAGAGTTTCACTAGGATTAGAGGGATTGGCAATGCTCTCAGCAGAATAACGACCAATTATGCGATCACGAAGGGGAACAATCTCATTGTCTCCTTCCATAATCGCTTTTTTAACAACTCCATCCCTTCGGTTGTCGTCTTCCTTGGCAATTACGCAATCCATGGCAACATCACAAAGCTTACGGGTCAAATATCCTGCATCCGCTGTTTTTAAAGCGGTATCGGCAAGACCCTTTCGAGCACCATGGGTCGACATGAAATATTCAAGGACTGATAAACCTTCACGGAATGAAGAAAGAATAGGCTGCTCAATGATTTCTCCTGAAGGTTTTGCCATCAATCCGCGCATCCCACAAAGTTGGCGGACTTGCTGTCGGTTACCACGAGCACCCGAGTCCATCATGAGATAAACCGGATTTATAGTATCTTTTCCAAGATTTTGATCCAAAGCGGAGAAAACATTTTTGGCGATATCATCGGTAGCGGATGTCCAGACATCGATAATTTTATTGTGCCTTTCTCCGCGGGTGATAATGCCCTTACGAAATTGATCCTCAATTTTATCAATGTCTTTTCGGGCGGATATAATCCTGTCTTTCTTTTCATCAGGAATAATCATGTCGAAAATACCAATCGAAATACCCGCCTTTGTTGCCATATCAAAGCCCATTTCTTTGAGCTTATCTAATGCAATTATCGTATCTTTCTTACCAGTAAGCCGGTAAGTCTCTAGAATAAGATCGCCTAAATCACCCTTGAGGGCAGGTTTATTGAAAAAACCGAGTACATCTGGCCAGATAGTATTGAAGAGCACACGACCGACCGTTGTCCGAACGACGCTTCTTCCAGATATTCCAAAATGAGTTTCTTTGCCTTTGTCAGGGTTTTCCAAATCAATCCAATCGTGTAATTCAAGAGCACCGTCTTGCAATGCACTAAGGGCTTCTTCCAAAGATGCGATTAATGGAAGCCTTACATTCGCCTCGGGCATTTCCTTCTTAGGGCTCATAGTTAGGAAATAAGACCCTAAAACGATATCTTGTGAGGGAGTTAAAATGGGTTTTCCACTGGACGGCGAGAAGATGTTATGAGTGGCCATCATCAACAGTTTCGCTTCCATGATTGCCTCAACGGAAAGAGGTACATGTACAGCCATTTGATCGCCATCAAAGTCTGCGTTGTATGGGGTACAAACCAGGGGGTGAACCCGAATCGCATTGCCCTCGATTAAAACAGGCTCAAAAGCCTGTATGGATAAACGGTGAAGGGTAGGGGCACGATTAAGTAACACGGGATGCCCCTTGGTTACTTCCTCTAAAATATCCCAAACTTCAGGAGAGCGTGTTTCGATCATTTTCCGGGCACCCCTCACGGTATGTACAAATCCCAACTCCTTCAGTCTACGAATGATAAATGGTTCAAATAAAATGAGTGCCATTTTCTTAGGTAAACCACATTGGTGAAGTTTTAGTTCTGGACCTATTACGATAACGGAGCGGCCCGAGTAATCTACGCGCTTTCCAAGAAGATTCTGTCTAAATCTGCCTTGTTTTCCTTTGAGCATGTCACTAAGTGACTTTAGTGGACGGTTTCCCGACCCAGTTATGGCCCGGCCGTGCCTTCCATTATCGAAAAGAGCATCCACGGCTTCTTGTAACATCCTTTTTTCGTTGTGGATGATTACATCGGGCGTTTTGAGCTGAAGCAGGTTTTTTAAACGATTATTACGATTAATAACTCTTCTGTATAGGTCATTTAAATCACTCGTAGCAAATCTGCCACCCTCGAGTGGGACCAATGGTCGCAGATCGGGGGGAATTACTGGTATGGATTCTAAAATCATCCACTCAGGTGAAGCCTCGGACTGAAGGAAGCCTTTAACCACTCGAAGACGACTGGCTAATTTTTTCTTCATTTGCTTAGATTTTGTATCATGTATTTGATCATACAGATCATCTAATTCATCCTGTAAGTCCAAGCGGCTTAATACATCGCGGACGGCCTCTGCACCCATTTTGGCTTCGAACTCGTCTCCGTACTCATCGATTGCTTCACGATATTCTTTGTCAGAAAGAAGTTGGCGATCTTCCAAAGGAGTGTTGCCAGGGTCGGTAACCAAATATTGCTCGTAATAAAGCACTCGTTCCAAGCTCTTGGCGGTCATATTCATAAGCAAGCCCAGTCGGCTAGGCATGCTTTTGAGAAACCAAATGTGGGAAACAGGTACAGCAAGTTCAATATGTCCCATGCGCTCACGACGTACACGGGAGACAGTAACCTCAACCCCACACCGATCACAAACAACGCCCTTGTATTTAATTCTCTTGTACTTACCACAAGCACATTCGTAGTCTCGAACGGGTCCAAATATTTTTTGACAAAACAGTCCACCAGGTTCTGGCTTGAATGTACGATAATTAATAGTCTCAGGGTTCTTTACTTCACCTTTAGACCAAGAACGAATTATTTCTGGATCTGCTACCGTTATGGATACTCGATCCATAGGTCCAACATCGACTCCAAGTGCTTCATTTAGTGCTTCTACGCTCATAGTAATAAATTTTAAATTTTAATGGTGCTAAGATTATAAGCCTTCTTCGCCACGAACACGGACATCAAGGCACAAGCTTTGCATTTCTTTCATAAGAACATTGAAAGATTGTGGCGTACCTGCCTGTAGAGAGTTGTCGCCTTTGACAAGTGATTCATAGATTTTTGTTCTTCCTAACACATCATCAGATTTAACGGTTAAAATCTCTTGTAATGTGTAAGCTGCACCATAAGCCTCAAGTGCCCATACTTCCATTTCTCCAAATCTTTGACCACCATACTGAGCTTTTCCTCCAAGAGGTTGCTGAGTAATGAGGCTGTAGGGGCCCACTGCACGAGCATGGATTTTACTGGTTACCAAGTGATTTAGTTTGAGCATGTACATGTAACCGACAACAATACGTTGATAAAAAGGTTCACCCGTGCAACCATCGTAAAGAACACTTTTTCCATTTTCAGGAAGTTCGGCTTCTTTGAGATACTCTTGAATTCTGGCCTCTGGAATTCCATCAAATATAGGGGTCGCCACCTTCAGTCCAAGTTTCTTACAAGCCCACCCCAAGTGAGTTTCCAAGACTTGGCCGACATTCATACGACTGGGTACACCAAGTGGGTTAAGACAAATCTCAATGGGTGTACCATCTGGTAAAAATGGCATATCTTCTTCAGGAACAATTTTTGCAACTACACCTTTATTTCCATGTCGACCTGCCATTTTGTCACCCACCCGCATCTTTTGCTTCTTAGCAACAAACACTCGGACATTTTTGATGGCTCCTTGATCGATAGAATCTCCATGTTCGATCGCTTCCATTTTACGATCCTTATCATCTTCCAAATCCTGGAACTTCGATTCATAGCTTTCAATAATTTCAAAAACCTTGATTCGAACAGGAGACGGAGGGATATCAATGAATTGATGAACCGAAGCAAGTCTTCTTAGTAAAGTTTTAGTAATCTTACGATTAGCAGGGATGATGATATCATCTGTTTCCGAGTTCGTTACATTAAGGGGAATTTTCTCTCCTAATAATATGTTCGATAATGATTCAGTAAGCTGGGCTCTAAGATCCTCTGTTTGGTTTCTGTAATCCTCCTTAATCTGTTTCATCTGACGACGGAAATCAGAAGGTGATAACTTTTCTTGTTCCGCATCTGTACGGCTGGACACCTTGATATCCATCACAATACCTTGTGTGCCAGATGGTACACGTAGTGAGCTATCTTTTACATCCGCTGCTTTTTCACCAAAAATGGCTCGTAACAACTTCTCTTCAGGAGCAAGATCCGTCTCACTTTTGGGGGTAATTTTCCCTACCAGAATATCACCGGGCTTAACTTCTGCACCAATTCTAACGATACCCAAATGGTCAAGGTTTCGTAGGGCTTCTTCTCCTGCATTTGGAATATCCCTTGTTATTTCTTCGGGGCCAAGTTTGGTATCTCTTGCTGTAACCTCAAATTCTTCCACATGGATTGATGTGTAGATATCATCTTTAACAATTTTTTCAGATATCAGGATTGCATCTTCGAAATTATAACCCTTCCAAGGCATAAAGGCTACTAGGATATTTCTACCGATCGCAAGTTCTCCATTTTCAGTACTGGCTCCATCAGCCAGTGCTTGACCCAATTTGACCTTATCCCCTTTGCGTACAATGGGTTTTTGGTTGAAGCATGTGCCGGCATTGGACCTTAAAAACTTTCGCAATTCATAGCAGTAAATACCGCGTTTGTGATCACTACGGGGCTCTTTATGAAACCTAGGGGGGAGGGATCCATCATCAGAAACAACGATTCGGTTACCATCAGCAATGGCAACGATGCCTTCTGACTCGGATATTGTAACCGTCTTGGAGTCTTCAGCCACTTTGCTTTCAATGCCCGTACCAACGAAAGGTGATTCTGTTTGAAGAAGTGGTACAGCTTGTCTTTGCATATTCGCTCCCATAAGAGCACGATTAGCATCATCATGCTCAATGAAAGGAATTAACCCAGCAGCAACCGAAACAACTTGCTTGGGAGAGACATCCATAAAATTGATCTCTTCAGGGTCGTATTCTTGGACTTGATCGCGGTAGCGACATGTTGGACGTCCCTTTAGCTTGAATGACTTATTGTCTATTTCGCTGTTCGCCTGAGCAATGATATATTTTTCCTCTTCGAAAGCATTAAGATATACAACATTTTTGGGGTTCTTATCAACCACACCATTTGTTACTTTATGGTAGGGAGACTGCAAAAAACCAAATTGATCGATCTTAGCGTAAGTAGACAATGTATTTATTAAACCGATATTTGGCCCTTCGGGTGTTTCAATGGGACAAATACGACCATAATGAGTGGGATGGACATCACGAACTTCAAACCCAGCACGCTCGCGATTCAATCCGCCAGGACCCAAAGCAGATAGCCTTCTTTTGTGAGTCATTTCAGCCAAAGGATTAATTTGATCCATGAATTGACTAAGTTGACTCCGAGCAAAGAAATCTCGAATGACGGTTGTGAGCGCCTTCGGGTTTATAAGTTTTCCAGGTGAAAGACTCTCGACTCCTTGATCGTATAAAGTCATTCGTTCGCGTACCACTCTTTCGGTACGAGCTAGTCCACTGCGGCAAACATTTGCGAGCAACTCGCCAACCGTACGGACGCGACGATTTCCTAAGTGGTCAATGTCGTCAATACCCATATCAAAAATGGAGCCAGCATCCTCCCTAGCCATCTGCTCGTCGGATTTACCTCGCTTTAAGTCAGTCAGTTTACGAGTGGCTGCTACTAAATCTTCAACCGTTGTAATTCTTACTTCTAAAGGAGTATCTAACCCCAGTTTAAGATTAAGCATATGACGACCTACTTTGGCTAAATCATATCTCTTGCCATCAAGAAAAAGACGATTAAGAAGAGCCTCTGCATTTGCCTTATGCGGTGGCTCTCCGGGACGGAGTTTTTTATAAATTTCTTTGAGGGCTTCCTCTTTGTTTTTAGAGGTATCTTTCTTGAGACAACGAATGATTGCTCCATCATCCACGCTAGTATCAATGGCTCTAAGTGTCTTTTCTCCAGCCTTAACAAAGGTCCGTAAGTAAGTTTTTGTAAGAGGCTCAAAAGCTTTGGCTAAAACAACCCCTTTGGCCCGATCGAACATAGGCTCTACAAGCACAAAATTTGACACATTTTCCTTATTGATTAGATCTTCGATAGATAATGTTTCGATATTGTAGAAAAGATCGATTATTTTTTGGTCCGAGTCTTTATCTTTAGAAGGATCCCAATCCATTAAGGCTCTTAAAAAGGTCGTGATTAAAAACTTCCTACGCCTTCTTCTTCGATCAAGATAAACATAAAGTAATTCATGTTGATCAAATTGAGCTTCTATCCAAGTACCTCGGTCAGGAATTATACGAAAACCGTGGAGAGTTTTACCACTAGTGTGAGTTGACTCTTCAAAGCTGACCCCAGGAGAACGATGTAATTGACTGACAACAACACGTTCAGCTCCATTAATTATAAAAGAGCCCCGCTCCGTTATAATGGGTAAATCTCCCATGAAAATTTCTTCTTCACTGTAAAAAGGCTTGTTTTGTCCGTCTACTTCCAAACGAAGCCTTAATTTCACTTGAAGGGGTGCAGAATAAGTACATTTCTGGTCGATACACTCAACCTCAGAAAGCTTAGACTCACCTATTGAATAACTGACATATTCTAACCTAGATTTCTCGTCATAACTAAGAATTGGAAATATTTCACGAAAAACGGCTTCTAAACCATCATGTTGACGATGTGTTGCAGGAACATCTCTTTGAAGAAAGTGATGAAATGAATCAACTTGGTTTTGGATAAGATTAGGTGGATCAATGACTTCCTGTAATTTTCCGAAGTTTTGTCTTTTCGTGTATTCCATGACTAGAGTGGGGGATAGGGAGAAGTTTTAAGAGAGCAGTAGAAACGGAAAAGCCGCCAGTACTAAACCGGGCGGCTGATCCTAAAAATTAAAGGAAGAACAACATTACTTGACTTCTGCCTTTGCTCCGGCAGCTTCAAGTTTCTTTGCGACTTCATCCGCTTCCTCTTTTGATACCCCTTCTTTAACAGGTTTAGGAGCACCTTCTACAAGATCTTTAGCTTCTTTTAAACCGAGTCCAGTGATTGCACGAACCTCTTTGATAACTGCGATTTTATTGCCACCGAGCTCTGTAAGAATTACATCAAACTCGGTTTTTTCTTCAGCTGCCCCTCCATCGCCATCTCCTCCGCCAGCGGGTGCGGCAACAGCAACGGCAGCGGGTGCTGCCGCACTAACGCCCCATTTTTCTTCGAGCTCTTTAACGAGATCAGCGATTTCGATTACGGATTGACCACTTAGCCAATCAATTACTTGTTCTTTTGTTATATCTGACATAATTAGTTACCTCCTTGCCTGAATAGCATTAGTACCATTTCGGCTTTTAAGAGCATTGCTCCTAATATCTTCTAGGTTGGTGGTTAACGGTTGTATTGTGAAAAGGACCCTGAATTTATATTGAGGTCCAAAATTAATTGTCTTTGCTGGATTTGGCTTGCAACACATTGAGCAAACCTTGTGCAGGGCGATTGAGAATTGAAACCACATGAGTGGCTGGGGTATTCATCAAGGATAAAAGTTGTGCACGAATGACATCTAGGCTAGGGAGCTTGGAAAGTTTCTGAACATCATCTGCAGATAATGCACGATCCCCTAACAAACCTCCCTTCACTTTAACCTTTTCGGTGGACTTGAAATAGCTACCTAAATCCTTCGCAACACCAGATGCATCATCTCCACCAACAATAATTGCGGTATGGCCTGTGAGAAACTCAGATAAGTCAGGTAGGTTTTTTTGCTGAGCAACTAATTTTAGAGAGGAATTTTTAACCACATGGAACTCAGCTCCCCTCTGGGAGAGTTTAGCTCGAAGCTCTGATGTTTGCTCAGCATTGATCCCTTTGTAATCCGTAAGGAAAAAATAGGTTGATTTTTCCAGATGATCACTAGTTTCACGTATAAGATACTCTTTTTCGGGTCTCATTTTTTAAATCTTAAGTTTGTTAAATTAATAGCCAGCTAGGACGACACTAGGGCTCATGGTGCTACTAAGATAAACGCGTTTGATAAATTTCCCCTTAAATCCTTCAGGTCTGGCAGCACTAACTGCATCAAGGGCTGCATGAGTATTCTCGACAAGTTGCTTGGGTTCAAATGATCTTTTACCAACGAGTACGGACATGGCACCTGTTTTATCCATTTTAAACTCTACACGACCCGACTTCACATCTTTTATAGCAGATGAAATGTCGTCTGTGACTGTCCCCGCTTTTGGGGTTGGCATTAGCCCCCTAGGTCCAAGTACTCGGGCGACGGACCTTACCTCCTTCATCGCACTTGAAGTTGAAAGTGCAACATCGAAATCCACCCATCCCTCTTTCACTTTTTTAACTAAATCTTCAAGTCCTGCAAAGTCAGCCCCAGCAGCGATAGCATCTTCTGGGTTGTCTGTAAAAACAAGTACTTTAAGTTCCTTACCACTTCCGTGAGGTAAATTAAGAGTTCCGCGAACGGCTTGTGAACTTTGCTTTGGATCGACTCCCAATGAAATGGAGAGTTCGACAGACTCATCAAAGTTGGCACGGTCGAATTGTGCTAACGCTTCAATGGCCTCGTCCAAGGACAGGGGAGATGTTCCCTTATGTTCCAATGCTGAGCGATACCTCTTGCTTCGTGTTTTCATAAATTAGATAATTTCAATTCCCATACTACGAGCGGTGCCTTCAATTATGCGGCATGCAGCATCTTCATCCACGGCATTAAGGTCATCCTTTTTAGTCTTAACGATTTCTAAAACTTGATCTTTAGTAACTTTGCCAACCTTGTCACGGTTAGGTACCGAAGAACCCTTGGCTAAACCCGCTGCTTTCTTAAGCAAAACAGAGGCAGGGGGTGATTTGAGGATGAAACTGAAAGAGCGATCTGCATAGACTGTAATCACCACGGGCAGAATTAAACCTGCCTTATCTTTAGTTTTGGCGTTAAACTCCTTACAAAACCCCATTATGTTTACGCCTTGAGCACCAAGGGCAGGACCAACAGGTGGAGCAGGATTAGCAGCACCGGCTGGCAATTGTAATTTAATAAGTCCTACAGCTTTTTTTGACATAATATTCTATTCCTCTTCGGCTTTTTCAACTTGCCAAAATTCTAATTCAACAGGGGTGAATCTGCCAAAAATTGAAACAGAAACCTTCAAGGTTCCTTTGGCAGGATCAATTTCATCTATTTCGCCTGTAAGATTAAGAAATGGCCCATCTAAAATCTTGACTACTTCTCCGATAGAGAACTTCACTTTGGGGACTTCCTTACCAGCAGCATCTTGTACTTGCTTCAATATCCGACCAATTTCATGATCAGCTAATGGGGTAGGGTTATCTTTCCCGATAAAATTGATTACACCATCCGTTTCTTGCACCGGATACCAAGGGTCTTTGAGGAGCAGTCCATGTCGGTCAAAGAGTTTCATTTCGACGAAAACATAACCTGGATAAAATTTCCTATCCCGTTGGATCTTCTTCCCATTCTTAACTTCAGAGACGGTTTCGATAGGAACTAAAATTTCCTTAAGGCATTTGTCGAAATCCTCATTTTCTTCCTTGTACTTACTTAAATACCGGCGAACCTTGTCTTCATGATTGGAAAGACACTGGAGAGCAAACCATTGGTATTCTAATGTTGAAATATCAGTCATAGAAGGCTGTGTTTAATTTCTGAGTAAAGAAGTAGCATACTCGATCCAATTAGATAGTGAGAAGTCGGACACCGATATAAATAAACCCAAAACACAAACTCCAACAACAACTACAGCCGTTGATCCACGAAGCTCGGTAAAATCAGGCCAAGTAGCTTTCTTAAGCTCCGCAGTAGTCTCCTTGTAGAAGGTTCTAATCTTGGATAAAGGATTCAAAATATATAAGGGCTAAATTGTTGGTGGCGGGAGAAGAGGGACTCGAACCCCCAGCCTACGGTTTTGGAGACCGGTGCTCTACCAATTGAGCTATTCTCCCAACGCAACCAATTAAGGAATATCTTTAAATAATTTCAGAGATATTGCCTGCTCCTATAGTTTTACCGCCTTCGCGAATTGCGAAACGTTGGCCAGGCTCCATAGCAATTGCCTTCTGCAATTCGATGTTTACAGCAAGGTTATCACCAGGCATGACCATTTCGACACCTTCGGGAAGTTCTACGATTCCAGTTACGTCGGCTGTTCCAAAGAAGAATTGAGGTCGGTATCCTTTAAAAAAGGGTGTATGCCTACCTCCTTCATCCTTGTTTAATACATAAATTTGAGCTTTTGCTTTGGTGTGAGGTTTAATGCTTCCCGGTGCGGCAAGCACATGACCTCTTTGAATCTCGTCCTTCTCAATACCACGAACAAGAATTCCAACATTATCACCAGCCTGACCTTGGCCAAGTTCTTTGCGGAACATTTCGACTCCAGTACAGGTGGTTTTCTTAGAATCTCCAAGGCCGACGATTTCAACTTCTTCTCCGACCTTGATCATACCGCGCTCAATCCTTCCAGTAGCAACGGTTCCTCGTCCAGTAATTGAAAATACATCTTCAACGGACATGAGAAATGGTTTTTCTGTATCACGAACCGGCTCTTCGATTTCCGAATCGATCGCTTCCATAAGTTTTTGAATTGCTCCAAGTCCTAATTCGCTTTCGTCATTTTCCAAGGCTTTAGTTGCAGAACCCCGAATAATTTGTGCATTGTCTCCGTCGAATTCATATTTGCTAAGAAGGTCGCGGATTTCCATATCAACCAACTCCAGCAGCTCCTCGTCATCTCCAGTCATTAGATCACATTTGTTGAGAAAAACGACAAGGTTAGGAACATCAACCTGTCTAGCCAGGAGAATGTGCTCTCGAGTTTGAGGCATTGGCCCAGTAGTCGCATCGACTACTAAGATCGCCCCATCCATCTGGGCTGCACCAGTAATCATATTTTTTACAAAGTCCGCGTGACCAGGACAATCTACATGAGCATAGTGGCGGTTATCGGACTCATACTCTACATGGGAAACTGCGATTGTTACAATCTTTGAAGCATCCCGGACTGTGCCTCCCTTGGCAATGTCTGCGTATGTTTTGACTTCTGCTAGTCCTTTTCTTGCTTGTGCATGCAGAATAGCAGTGGTGAGGGTTGTTTTACCATGGTCTACGTGACCGATAGTACCAACATTGACGTGAGGTTTATTGCGTTCGAACTGTTCTTTGGCCATTGGTTTGACTAGTTATATGATATTTAGTGGAGCCCACGAGCGGATTTGAACCGCCGACCTCGTCCTTACCAAGGACGCGCTCTACCGACTGAGCTACATGGGCGGAAAATCATGGGGTTAAAATTGTGAGAAAAGGAATCAAAATAGTTTAACTTCACTATCTGTCAAGTAAAAGGC
>Ga0181587_10000597_pt1 | contig 29402 bp, 25 predicted proteins | sample 071ome_27_FD_132463 | JGI IMG/M metagenome (GOLD analysis project Ga0181587, IMG submission 132463) | Coastal salt marsh microbial communities from the Groves Creek Marsh, Skidaway Island, Georgia - 071409AT metaG (megahit assembly) | ecosystem: Environmental > Aquatic > Marine > Intertidal... | reverse complement strand
CTACAGCGAGATGATGAACCTCTCGCTCAACCAGGTCTTGATGCGGTCGATCAACACGTCGATCACCTCGGTCCTGCCGGTGGTATCGATGCTGGTGATCGGGTCGCTCTTCCTCGGCGCGCTTACCCTTCGCGAGTTCGCGATCGCGTTGTTGATCGGGATTCTGGTCGGCACCTACTCCTCAATCTTCGTTGCCGCTTCGGTCGTGGCGTACATGAAAGAGCGCGAAGCCGAGAACCGAGCGACCGCAGCGAAGGTGCAGGCCCGAAGCGGCGACACCGGTACCCGTCGAGTGAGTGACGAGGACGTGACCCTGGCCGGGATTCCGGCGGCTCGGACTCGTCAGCCGACCACTTCGAGCCGGGAGCGGTCCGCTGGTGGCGGCAGCCAGCGTCCGGCCCGGGGCCAGGCGGCCCAGCGTTCGGCCGCCGCCAAACGCACGGCTTCGTCGGCTCGGCCCGGTCAGCCGCCCAAGCCGCGGAAAAAGAAGAAGTCCTGATTCCGGTACCATTGGCTGATGGGCGCTCTGTCCGTCGCTGAACTCACCGATCTGATCCGCGACATCCCGGACTTCCCCGAGCCGGGAATCGTCTTCAAGGACATCACGCCCTTGCTCGCCCATGCCGATGGACTCGATGCGACGATCAGCCTGCTGGCGGCGCCCTGGCGCGATGCGGGTATCGCCGCAGTCGTCGGGATCGAAGCTCGAGGTTTCATTCTCGGCGCCGCCGTGGCTCGTGAACTCGGGGTCGGATTCGTTCCGATTCGCAAGGCCGGGAAACTCCCCGGGACGACGGTGTCAGAGGAGTACGGCCTGGAGTACGGCAACGACGTGATCGAGATGCACGGTGATGCCATTGCCGCAGGTGAACGCGTCGTGATCCTCGACGATGTCCTCGCAACCGGTGGCACCGCTGCTGCTGCTGGCAACCTCGTCGAACGGGTCGGCGGCCTTGTGGTCGGCTACGCCTTCCTACTCGAACTTTCCTTCCTCTCGGGTCGCTCGAAGCTCGGCGACCGCGCCATCGAAGTTGCGATCGAGGTGAATGACTGATGGCGACCGTGACCCGTGTGCTGCCCTGGCGTCGGTCGGTCAACCGACCCGCATCGGTCGAAATCGCCGGCCTCCTCGAGGAATTCAGCAGGCACCACCCCAGAGTCTCAACCGACAAGATCGAGAAAGCGTTCTCGATCGCAGAGGAAGCCCACCAAGGGCAACGGCGCAAGTCCGGCGAGCCCTACATTCGGCATCCGGTGGCGGTGGCGACGATCGTCGCACGACAGGGGCTCGACGACACGGCGGTCGCAGCTGCGCTCCTGCATGACGCCGTCGAAGACACCTCCGTCGGGCTCGACGATCTTGTTCGCGCCTTCGACCCCGAGCTCGCCCAGATCGTCGACGGCGTTACCAAGCTCGATCGAGTCCATTACGACACCAAGGAGGAGCAGCAGGCCGCAACGATGCGAAAGATGATCGTGGCGATCGCCCAAGACCTCCGGGTTCTGATCATCAAGCTGGCTGACCGCCTCCACAACCTGCAGACCATCGCCGGCATGCCCCCGCACAAGCAGGAGCGGTCGGCGCGCGAGACGCTTGACGTCTACGCCCCGCTGGCGCACCGACTCGGGATGCAGGACATGAAGATGCAACTCGAGGATCTTTCATTCGCCTCGCTTGAGCCTCGGGTGTACGCCGAAATCGATCAGATGATCCATCAGCGGGCACCAGAGCGTGACCTGTACCTGGCGCAGGTGATTGCCGATGTGCAGGCCCGTTTGGCCGAACTCGGTATTCGAGCCGAGGTCGACGGTCGGCCCAAGCACCTGTGGTCGATCTACGAAAAAATGGTGGTCAAGGGTCGGAGCTTCGACGAGATCTTCGATCTCGTCGCCATCCGGGTGATCTGCGACTCGGTTCGTGACTGCTACGGCGCACTCGGCTCGATCCACGCCACGTGGCGGCCGGTGCAGGGCCGGTTCAAGGACTACATCGCGATGCCCAAGTTCAACCTCTACCAGTCGCTGCACACGACGGTGGTAGGGCCCCAAGGCAAGTCGCTCGAGGTTCAGTTGCGAACTCGAGAGATGCACGCTCGCGCCGAATACGGCGTGGCCGCCCACTGGGACTACAAGGAGGATGAGCCCGGAGGCGGCGGCGATCTGGCCTGGCTGAACCGGATCGTCGAGTGGCAGAGCGAAACCCAGGACCCAACCGAGTTCATGTCGAACTTGAAGTTCGATCTCGATCAGGACGAGGTCTTCGTCTTCACCCCGAAGGGCAGGGTCGTCGAGTTGCCGGTCGGTGCCACCCCGGTCGACTTCGCCTACACGATCCACACCGATGTCGGACACAGCTGCATCGGCTCGAAGGTCAACGGTCGGCTGGTGCCGCTCGACACCCGGTTGGAGTCGGGCGATTCGATCGAGATCTTCACGTCGAAGGTCGAGGGGGCAGGCCCGAGCCGGGACTGGCTCAAGTTCGTCGCCAGTCGACGTGCCGCCAACAAAATCAAGCAGTGGTACACCCGAGAGCGGCGAGAAGATGCCATCGAAGAGGGTCGTGAGGATCTCATCCAAGCCCTGCGCCGAGAAGGTCTCCCGGCTCGCCGCATCCTGAAGGAGCCGGTTTTCGCCGAGGTGATCGAGGCGATGAACTATGTCGACGAAGACGCGTTGTACGCAGCGATCGGCGAAGGCCATGTCACGTCCCACACGGTGGCCGAACGCCTTGGTCGCGAGTTGCGCGGCGAGGACGAGCGGCCGGCCGAGGTCGAGACAAGTCGACTTCCCTCAACCGTCACACGTCGCACCGGTGGTCGTCGTCGCCCCACGCAGGCGGCGGGAGTGCACGTCGAGGGGCTCGACGACATCATGATTCGGCTGTCCCGATGCTGCTCCCCGGTTCCTCCCGACGAGATCCTCGGGTTCGTCACCCGTGGCCGGGGCGTGTCGGTGCACCGCAGCGACTGCTTGAACGCAACCGAACTTTCGGCCGGGCAACCTGACCGTCTCATCGAGGTCGAGTGGGATGCGGAGCACACTGGCCGCTTCCCGACCACGATCGAGGTCCGGGCGCTTGATCGCAGTTCGTTGCTCGTCGATGTCGCCGGCGTGCTGTCGGACCACGGCCTCAATGTCACCGGGGTCTCGACCGAGACGGGGGATGACGCCGTGGCCAAGATGCAGTTCGAGTTTGAACTTGCCGATGTCAGCCAGCTCGACTCGGTGCTGTCGTCACTGTTCGGCGTGGAGTCGGTCTACGACGCCTACCGCATCCTCCCGGGCGCAGCCCGCAACTGATCGACCGCTAGCGATCCTGTCCGAAGCGAGCCAGGACATCCACAGCAGTCGCCCGAACTCCGCAAGGTGGGGGAGGGGCGCCGGTAGTCTGACGGTTCGTGGCTGAGCCGACCTTCAAAGCCCCTAAGGGCACGCGCGACATCCTGCCGCCCGAGTCGGCCCGCCGCCGGGCCCTCATCGACGCGTTCGCCGCGCAAGCTGAACTCGCTGGTTTCGGTGAGATCATGTCGCCCATCTTCGAAGACCTCGGGGTGTTCAAGCGGCTCGGTGAATCGACCGACGTGGTCACCAAGGAGATGTTCGACTTCTTCGACAAGGGCGAGCCGCCGCAGCACCTCGCGTTGCGGCCCGAGCTTACGGCGTCGGTATGTCGGGCCTTTGTTGAGCATCGACCGACCCCGCCCTGGAAGGTCTGGTATGAGGGGCCCCAGTTCCGGTACGAACAACCGCAAGCGGGGCGCTACCGGCAGTTCTCGCAGGTCGGGGTCGAAACGCTCGGGACCGACGACCCCCAGGCCGATATCGATGTCATCGCCCTTGGCTGGCGGTTCTATGCATCGCTCGGTCTTCGCGAAATCACACTGCTGCTGAACAGTCTCGGCGATCCGACCTGTCGACCGGCGTACATGGCAGCTCTGCGGTCGCATCTCAGCGAGCACGCCAGTTCGCTGTCCGCCCAGAGCCAGGTAACCCTCGAACGCAATCCGCTGCGGGTCCTCGATTCGAAGCGTGACGAGGATGCCGTCGTCATCGCTGCGGCGCCGCTGATGGTCGACTTTCTCACCGACGACACCCGCGAGCACTTTGAGACGGTTCGATCCGGGCTCAATCAGCTCGGGATTCCGTACCAACTCTCTCCGCGGCTGGTTCGCGGTCTTGATTACTACACCCGTACCACCTTCGAGTTTGCGGCGGATGCTCTTGCTACCGCTCAGAACGCAGTCGGCGGCGGTGGCCGCTATGACGGACTTGTCGAAGATCTCGGCGGGCCGCCCACCCCGGGGATCGGGTTTGCGCTTGGTGTCGATCGCATCCTGCTCGCCTGCGATGCCGAGGGTGTCTTCGATCACCCAGAACCCCCCGTGAAGGTCTTCGTGGTCGACGTCACCGGCGGAACGCATGCCCTCGGAGTGTGCTCCACGCTCCGCGCCGCCGGTATCGGCGCCGACCGCGCCTACGGCGGACGCTCGATGAAGGCGCAGATGAAGGTCGCCGACCGTTCGGGCGCCCCACTCGCCGCCATCATCGGCGAGGACGAAGTTGCCAGCGGCGAGGTCACGCTTCGCGACCTCCGTGGCGACACCGGCCAGGAGCGGATCGCGCTCGACTCACTCGTCGCTGCAGTGCAGCAGCGGCTCTCCTAACCCATCTCCCTCAGCAACCAGGAACCACTAGGACATGCAGGATCACACCACCTCGATGCGCACCGACATGTGCGGTCAGTTGACGGCCGCCGATGCCGGCCGAACCGTTTCCGTGTGCGGCTGGGTCGATCGCCGTCGTGAGCACGGCGAACACCTTGCGTTCATCGACCTTCGCGACCGCACCGGCGTCGTGCAGTGTGTCGTGAACTCAAGCCACGATCTGCGCAGCGAGTACGTCGCCCGGATGACCGGCGAGGTGCGGCTTCGCCCTGACGACACTGCCAATGCCGACCTCGCAACCGGTGAGGTCGAAATCGAGGTTACCGACATCGAGATCCTCGCCGAGGCCGAGCCGCCCCCGTTCCCGCTCGATGAGCGGACCGATGTCGATGAGACGATCCGGCTTCGTCATCGCTATGTCGACCTGCGGAAGCAGCGCATGCAGAAGAACCTCCAGACTCGGGCATTGGTGAACTCCGCCGTGCGCCGGGGGATGGAAGAGCAGGGCTTCATCGAGGTCGAAACCCCGATGCTGATCGCCTCGACCCCTGAAGGTGCTCGTGATTTCGTGGTGCCGTCGCGTAAGGAGCCCGGCTCGTTCTACGCCCTGCCCCAGAGCCCGCAGTTGTTCAAGCAGCTCTGCATGGTCGGTGGTGTCGACCGCTACTACCAGATCGCCCGCTGCCTACGCGACGAGGATCTGCGAGCCGACCGCCAGTTCGAGTTCATGCAGCTCGATGCGGAGATGAGCTTCGTGAACCAGGAAGACGTTTTCACGGCGATCAGCCACGCCGTCGCCAACGCAGCCGAGGCCGTCACGGGCGAACGTCCGGGCGAGTTTCCTCGGATGACCTGGCTCGACGCGATGGAGCGCTTCGGCTCGGACAAGCCCGACACTCGCTTCGGTATGGAGCTTGTCGAGCTCACGCCGATCTTCGAGGGCACCGAAGCACGGGTCTTCCAAGCACCGTGCGTGAAGGGCATCCGGATGGAGGGCGGGGTCGAGGCCCTGAGCCGCAACCAGATCGACGCCCTCGTCGAGACCTGTCAGCGATGGGGAGCAAAGGGTCTGGCCTGGATGAAAGTGATCGAGGGCGAGGCCGGTCCTGCGCTCGACGCTGGCGTCGCCAAGTTCCTCTCGCCCGAAGAGTCATCAGAGGTGGTCGCGGCCCTGGACGCCGTTCCGGGCGACATGGTGTTCCTCGTCGCTGACGAGCGTCGGCTCGTGCGTCACGTGCTCGGTCTCCTGCGACTGGAGCTCGGCAAACCGCCGGTCAACGAGGGCGGACTCAACTTCCTGTGGATCGTCGACTTCCCGCTCTTCGAAGCGCTGGCCGATGACGGCTCGCCCATCCCGGCCCACCATCCCTTCACGATGCCGCACCAGGACGACTGGGACCTGCTCGACGGCGAGGGCGAAGCCCTCCTCGACGTGCGCAGCCAGTCCTATGACCTGGTCCTGAACGGCTGGGAACTCGGGTCGGGCTCGATCCGGATCAACCGCTCCGATGTCCAGAACCGGATCTTCGAGCTGCTGGGTATCGGTGAAGCGGAACGGCAGGCGAAGTTCGGCTTCTTCATCGATGCGTTCCGATACGGCGCGCCGCCACACGGCGGATTCGCCTTCGGCCTTGACCGCCTGACCGCCCTGCTGGCCGGTGAGACGAACATTCGTGAAGTCATTGCGTTCCCGAAGACGCAGTCGGGTGCTGATCCGCTGACGAACGCACCGTCGCCGATCGACGCCGGGCACCTCGACGAACTTGGCATTCGGGTACTTCCGCCAGCGACCTGATCCCATCGTTCGCCACCTGCGCATGCACGTGGCCGACAAGCGGTGCCCTGTGGGGCGGCTCAGCAGAGTTCGAACTCGGCGATCACGCGCTCCGGAGCGACACGCCCAGCCACGAGGCCAGGTGTTCGCGGCCCGCTCTCGGCAAGGATTCGCACCTCGACCCGAGCGTGGGGCTGCACCGCCGTGATCGTTCGGTTATCGACCGGGCTGAGCTCGAAGCCGAGTCGTCCAAGCTCGTCCGCAAGTGATGTTCCGACATCCTCGGCGGTTGCCGTCGTCGTTGCGAAGAACAGATGGCGCGGGTTCGGCTGCTCGGTCGGAATCGGCACCAGGTCTGCAGGCATACGGATTCCGTCCATCGCCTCAGCAAGAGTGCGGGCCCGCGCTGCGGCGGGAAGGAGGTGGTCCTGACGAGTGAGCGGTCCCATCTGGCTCGAGGCGGCGAGTTGCGCCTCAAACTCGGCGTGGCGGTTCGCCGCGGCGTGGCGCTCGGCTTCCACCCGCTCCTTGCCGGCGTCGCCATCCGCCCGGAAGGTGCCGGTCGTTGCCAGTCGACGGACAAGCACGAACACTGCCGCCGCAAACCACATCCAGAAGATGAGGACGAGAAAGTCGGGAACCACACCGTTCCATCGGCAGGAGCGGGTCGAGTCTGAGCCCGTCCACACACCGGGGTGGTCCCGTCGCGGCCGAACGAGTGGGGGAGGTCCGGTAGGGTCCGAGCGATGACCGGGGATCTGTTCAGCGCAGCGGCCAACGAACGGTTGGCTGGTCGCTCTCCGTTGGCTGCTCGGCTGCGACCGACGACCCTCGACGAGGTGGTCGGGCAGCGTCACCTACTCGCCCCCGGCAAGCCGTTGCGCTCGCTGATCGAAGCCGACCGGCTCTCGTCGGTCATCTTCTGGGGTCCGCCCGGCACCGGCAAGACCAGCCTGTCGCGTCTGATTGCCTCCACGACCGACAAGGTGTTCGTTGAATTGTCGGCGGTGACGGCGTCAGTCAAAGACGTACGTGAAGAGATTGCGGCGGCGCGCCACCGACTCGGTGAGCGAGGCGCAGGCACGATCCTCTTCCTCGATGAGGTGCACCGGTTCAACAAAGCCCAGCAGGACACGCTCCTTCCCGCAGTCGAAGAAGGGTTGATCGTTCTCATCGGAGCAACGACCGAGAATCCACATTTTGAGGTCAACCCGCCATTGATGTCGCGGTCGACCCTCTTTCGGCTGGAGGCGCTCACCGACGAGGACGTGAAGCAGCTGATCGCTCGTGGACTTGAGGTCGAGGGAGCAACAGCCGACGACGATGCCGTGGACCATCTCGCTCAACGAGCGGGGGGCGATGGGCGTCACGCCCTCACCAGTACCGAGGTCGCCGTTGCGCTTGCGGTTGGGCGAGGCCGACCCATCCACGTCACGCTCGCCGACGCAGAGGGGGCCGTCGACGCCAAGGCCGTCCGCTATGGGCGGGACGGGCACTACGACGTCATCAGCGCCTTCATCAAGAGCATCCGTGGCTCTGACGCGGATGCCGCCGTCTACTGGCTCGCCCGCATGCTGGAGGCGGGCGAAGATCCACGCTTCATCGCTCGACGGCTCGTGATCCACGCCTCAGAAGACATCGGGCTCGCCGATCCTCAGGCGCTCCTGATCGCGACGGCGGCGGCGCAGGCGGTCGAGTTCGTTGGGCTCCCGGAGGCGCAGCTCAACCTGGCGCACGCGGCGATCCACCTCGCGACCTCACCGAAGTCGAACCGGGTCACCCGGGCGATCTTTGCGGCGCGGGCCGCAGCCCGCGAAGCAGGAACGGGTGAGGTGCCACCCCACCTGCGTGACGGCCACTACAAGGGTGCAGAGTCACTTGGGCATGGCGTCGGCTACCGCTACCCCCACGATGAAGCGAGCGGGTGGGCCGACCAGCAGTATCTGCCGGACGAACTTGTCGGTCGGATCTTTTATGAGCCGTCGGACCATGGACGCGAGGGCCGACTGCGGCAGTGGTGGCCGGGTCATCAGCGTTCCCAATCCGCCGACGACGTGTGATTGACTGGCCTGATGAGCGCCGCTGACCTCGCCGCTGTCGTTGTCACTGTTGTCTGCCTGGCTGTGGTCGTCGTCCTCGTGCTCGCCGTGCAAGCGCTGGTCCGCACCCTGCGCGAGCTCCGCCTGACCATCGATCAGCTCCGCTCCAGCACCTTGCCGATGGTCGACGATCTCCACCAGACCGTCGTGAAGGCGGGCGATGAACTCGAGCGAGTCGACGGTGTGATCGATCGGGCTGAACGCATCACCGCCACCGCTGACGTTGCGTCCCGCCTGGCCTACCGGGCGTTCGCCCCAGGTGTGATCAAGACCATGTCTGCGTTCGCTGGCGTCGGACGTGCAGGACGAGCCATTGCCCGACCGCGTCGGCGGACACTTGAGGTCCGAGGCCGCGAGCGGCCGGGCCGCTCGGCGAGGAAGCGAGAACTGCGATGAAACGGACGTTCTGGACGGGTGTGGGATACACGCTTGGTGTGGGCACGGGATGGTATGTCCAGCGCCGGGTCAAGCAGACCGTCGGCCGGTATGCGCCGGAGCAGGTACGAACCGACGTTGCGGATAGGAGCCGTCAGGCTGCCAACCGGGCTCGTGACGCGGTCGTCGACCTCCGAAGCGCGGCCAGCGAGGGCCTTGCCGCCATGCGAGCCGAGAAGGCTGACCTGTTGGCAGAGTTTGCGAGCGATGAAGTGCTCCATACCGGGCCCGCTCGCGCGGTCCAGCCTCGAGGTCGTGCCAGTCAGGGCTATCGACCCCGACACGGATCCTCCGCCGACTGAAACCGGTTCTCAGGCTCAGGAGCCCCGGTAGGCTGGCGACCTGATGAGTTCCGATTCTCGGCCCACCACCTCCAACGAGGTTCGCAAGGCATTCACCGACTTCTTCGCTGCGCGTTCGCACAACGACGTGGCATCGGCGTCGCTGATTCCTCACGACCCCACTCTGCTGTTCACCGTCGCCGGCATGGTGCCGTTCAAGACCTACTTCACCGGCGAGGAGACGCCGCCCTATGCCCGGGCGGTGACGATCCAGAAGTGTGTTCGGGCGGGTGGCAAACACAACGATCTCGACGAGATCGGACGCACGAAGCGCCATCTCACCTTCTTCGAGATGATGGGCAACTTCAGTTTTGGCGACTACTTCAAGTCCGAGGCGTGTGCCTGGGCGTGGGAGTTCGTCACCGAGGTCCTTGGTCTCGACAAGGATCGCCTCTGGGTCACCGTGCATCTGTCCGACGACGAGGCGGCGGCGATCTGGGAACACGAGGTCGGGGTCCCTGCGGAACGTATTCAGCGGCTTGACGAAGACAACTACTGGAAGATGGGCGACGTCGGTCCGTGCGGGCCGTGCTCGGAGATCTTCTGGGACAAAGGCCCCGAGTTTGGGGCCGACGGCGGCCCCGAGCACGGTGACGAGGACCGCTTCATCGAGATCTGGAATCTCGTGTTCATGCAGTTCGATCAGCAGGCCGACGGATCGAAGACGCCGCTCCCGAAGCCGTCGATCGACACCGGCATGGGGCTTGAGCGCACCGTGTCGGTTTTGCTCGGCGTCGACTCGGTGTGGGACACCGACGAACTGGCACAGCTGCAGGCTGCAGCCGCTGCGCTGACCGGGGTTGATCCCGCCACCGCCGCGTTCGAACAGTTGGTGTCCTTGCGGATCCTCGCCGATCACGCCCGCTCGACCTCGATGCTTGTCAGTGACGGCGTGTTCCCGTCCAACGAGGCCCGCGGCTATGTGCTGCGGCGAATCCTGCGACGCGCCGTTCGTCACGCCTACATCCTTGGTGTCGAGACACCAGTCATGGGTGGCATGGTCGACGCGGTCGTCGAGATCATGGGTCCCGACTACCCGGATCTGGCCGACAACCATGATTTCGTGCGCGACGTCATCGACCGAGAAGAGGTCCGCTTCCGCGAGACCCTCCGCAAGGGCCAGTCGATCCTCGATGAGCAGCTGGGATCGCTGGCTGCGGGCGCGCCGCTGCCCGGCGATATTGCGTTCCTCCTGCACGACACCTACGGCTTCCCCCTCGAGGTCACGCAGGAGATCACCGGCGAGCGCGGTGTCGAGGTCGACGTCGAAGGCTTCCAGGCTGCGATGGCCGAACAGCAGCGGCAGGCCAAGGAAGCTCGAAAGGTTGCGGCGGTTGGTGACACGGCCCACTTGACCGCCCTTGTCGACGAGCACGGCGAAACCGACTTCACCGGCCGCGACCAGATCTCAAGCGAAGCGACGGTGCTTTACGTCGATGACGACACGCTCGTGCTCGACCGCACCCCGTTCTACGCCGAGTCGGGCGGCCAGATCGGGGACACTGGCACCATCACCGCCGCCGGTTCGATCGTGGCGGTCACCGATACCCGTTACGGGGTGCCCGGCCTTCACATCCATGAGATCGACGGTGCCGCCGGCATCGAGTCGGGCCAGACCGTCACGGCCACGATCGATGACGACCGGCGTGCCGCCATTCGTCGCAACCACACCGCCACCCACATCCTGCACTGGGCGCTGCGGCGGGTGCTTGGCGATCACGTCAAGCAGCAGGGGTCCTATGTCGGCCCGGATCGGTTGCGCTTCGACTTCAGCCACTACGAGGGGATGACTCCAGCGCAGATCGCCGAGGTCGAGGATCTCGTCAACGCCGAAGTGCTCGACAACGGCAGCTGCCGTCACTTCGAGACCACGATGGAGACCGCAGAGCAGTTGGGTGCCATCGCCTTCTTCGGCGACAAGTACGGCGACGTGGTCCGTGTGTTGGAGGCAGGCGCCAACTCCGTCGAGCTGTGTGGCGGAACCCATGTACGAGCCCTCGGTGACATCGGCCAGTTCCGAATCGTGAGCGAAGGGTCGATTGGTTCCAACATCCGCCGGGTCGAGGCCCTCACCGGCACGGCGAGTTTGGACCTAGCTCGTGAAGCTGAGCAGGTTGTGGCCGATGCCGCCGACACCCTCGGCATCAAAAACAAGAACGAACTCCTCGAGATGGCTGAGGCCCGAATGGCGGAGATCACCTCGCTCAAGAAGGAGCTCGGTCAGCTCAAGCAACAGATGGCGGTCGGCCAGGCCCCCCAGCTTGCGGCGGCGGCAGTCAACGGGGTCGTTGTGGCTCGCGTCGATGATCTTGAGCGGGACTCCCTGCGAGATCTTGCCGTCTCGATCCGAGACCACGAGGGCGTCCATGCGGTGGTGCTGGCCGGGGCCCTCGCCGGGTCAGGTGTTGGTCTCGTCTCGGCGGTCACGCCCGAGTCGCCTCTGAACGCCGGCGTGTTGATCGATGACGCCAAGAAGACCGTGGGTGGCGGCGGCAAGCCTGCGGACGACCTTGCGGTTGCCGGGGGGAAGCACGTGGAGCAGATCGACGCGGCACTTGATCAGGTGCGTGCGGTCGCCGGCATCGGCTGATGCGAGCGCTTGGCCTCGATCTCGGCCAGAAACGGGTCGGGGTCGCGATCAGCGACAGCGCCGGCACCCTGGCGATGCCGATTGAGGTCGTGGCTCGACGTGGTGATCGACAACGAGAACACCAAGCCATCGCTGAGCTCGTCGAGGAGTGGGAAGCCGAGATCGTCGTGGTCGGGCTTCCGTACAACATGGACGGATCCGTCGGCCCCATGGCGAGGAAGTACGGATCAGAGGCAAAGGCGTTGGGTGACACCCTTTCGGTGCCTGTCGTTCTCTACGATGAGCGGCTGACGACCGTCTCTGCGGAGCGAGCCCTGATGGATCAGAACATGAATGCCCAGGACCGCCGCCAGGTTGTCGACAAGGTCGCCGCTTCCGTCATGTTGCAGTCGTGGCTCGACGCAGGCATGCCGCAGTCCGGCGGTGTGGCATGAGCGATCAGGGTCTTCCGCCCCGGCAGCGTCGCCCACCGGCAAAGCAGGCCGGGAGCAAGCGGTCATGGAGCGCGTTCATCACCGGTGCCGCCGATGAGCCGCCAGCTCCGGAACCAACCCCACCCTCGTCGGTCTCCGACGCCCCGCTGTATCCGCCGCCTCGAACCCGACGTCCGGTCACCCGGGTCGCTCGACCGGTGTCGTCCACCCCGCCTGCGGCCCAGCAGCCTCCGGCGATCACCGGCCAGCAGGGACAGGCCTATGTGCCCCTCGCCCTGCCTGATCATGCGGCGCCGCCCGGCGCCGTGCTGGTGGCGGGTGTCGATGCTGATGGCGTTGAGTACGTGCTGGAGGACGATCCCGATGCGTTGCCGCTGGTCGACCCGCGGTACGACCATGAGGACCGCAACTGGGTGCGGTATCGCACGAGTTGGGGAGGGTTCCTCCGTCTGGTTTTGCTGATCCTTGCCGTCATCTGGCTGGTGACGACCGTGCGGGGCCGGATCTACGGATGGGTCGATGCCCAGATCGAGCCTGATGGTCCCGAAGGCGACCTTGTCGAGTTGACGATCCCTACGGGGGCGTCAACCAACAATGTCGCAACGATCCTCGAAAACGAAGGCATCATTTCCAACGCCACGGTCTTCCGGTACTGGCTGCGATGCGAAGGCGAACTCACCATCACCGGATTTCTTTCCTGTGATGCCGAGCGCGGCTTCCAGGCCGGCGAGTACGAGATCAACCAGAACCTGAGCTTCGAAGCGGCTGTCGCCAAACTCGATGAGGGCCCGATCCCGGAGATCTTTGTCGACTTCACGATCCCTGAGGGACTGAGGATCTCCGAGATCGTTGACCGTCTCGTTGCGGTCAACAGCAACTTCGACCGAGGCGATATCGAGGATGCGTTGCGCAGCCCGAACCTCGTGTCGCAGTACACCCGCACGGACGTCCCCGTCGATCTCCGACTTGAGGGCACGCTGTTCCCGGCGACCTATGACGTGGCCGAGGAAGACGTCGCCGACGAAGCCCGCTTCCTTCAGCGCATGGCTGACACCTTTGATCAGCGGTACGAAGGCCTGCTCGGCGAGGTGGGCCGAGATCCGGCGATCCTCGAGCTCGGCCTGTCGGACTATGACGTCATCATCATTGCCTCGATGATTGAGGAGGAGGCACGGGTCGACGTCGACCGGCCACTGATGGCACGAGCGATCTACAACCGGCTTGCGCAGGGCATTCCGCTTCAGATCGATGCGACCGTGTACTACGCCGTGGGCAAGTCCTTCACCGAGGGCCTCTTCCAGAGTGATCTCGACACTGAGTCGCCCTGGAACACCTACACAACGGCGGGCTTACCGCCGACGCCGATCGCCGCGCCCGGCGAGGCCGCGCTTCGTGCTGCGCTCAATCCGGCTGACGGCGACGTCATCTTCTGGGCTCGCACCGACGCCAACGGCATCGTCGGCGCCCACACCTTCTCGGTGACCCTCGCCGAACACAATGAGGCGGTCGTCGTCTGCCGCGAGCTCGGCTATTGCGGATGATTCCGATCACCGGTCGCACGGTCACCGTCGGGGTGATGGGGTCGCCGGTTCGTCACTCGCTTTCGCCGCAGCTGCACAACGCCGCCTTCGAGGCACTCGGTATCGATGCGCGGTCGCTGGCCTTTCCCGTTGCGCCCTCGTCCGGAGTGGCGGCGGTCGATGCGATGCGCACGCTCGGGATCCGAGGTCTGTCGGTAACGATGCCGCACAAGGAGGCCGTGCTTGCTGGGGTCGATACCCGGTCACCGGTGGTCGATGCGTTGGGCGCCGCGAACTGTCTGGTCAATGATGCTGGTGTCATCACCGCTCACAACACCGATGGCGACGGCTTCGTTCGAAGCTTGCTGGTCGAGCAGGGGATCGATCTGAGCGGGCGGCGGGTTGCGCTCATCGGTGCCGGTGGGGCCGCTCGTTCGGTGGCTGAGGCGGTCGGCCGGGCAGGGGTCGCCGACCTTGCGATCATGAACCGCACACCCGCCCGGGCTGACGCTGCCGTTGCAGTCGGTGGCCCGGCGGCTCGGGTGGCGGGCGCCGATGCGGTCGCGGATGCCGAGATCATCGTGCATGCGACCTCATTGGGAATGGCCGTCGACGATCCGCTCCCCGTCTCGGTCGACCATCTGCATGCTGGGCAACTGGTCGTGGATCTCGTCTACCGTCCGCTGCGCACGGCGCTGCTGACATCGGCTGCAGCCTGCGGAGCGACGACCATCAACGGCGTTGCGATGTTGCTGCATCAGGCTGCGATTCAGCTCGAGCTCTGGACAGGCGAGGACGCCCCGATCGAGGCGATGCGCATGGCTGTCATCGATGAAATGGACGCCGCGGGCTGAGACCGCTCGGTGAAGCCGAGGCGCAACGAATCCCGAGCGACTCCTTACGTCCCGTGTCCGTCGTGCCGATGGACAGGTGTTGTTTGACGATGGAGGACACCGTGGCGCTCTCGGGCACGCTTGACACCTTTGCCTTACCCGACGTTCTGCGCCTGTTGGCGACGACGCAAAAGTCAGGCCGACTCCGTGTCTCGGGAACTCGCGGCTCTGGCAGTGTCTGGGTCAGCGAGGGCGAGATCGTGGCCTCGGAGCTGGCGACGAACGGCTCGCTTGCGCCATCGGCCGTCGATGTCGTTTTCGGGCTGCTTCGCTTTGATGCTGGATCCTTCACGTTTGAGTCCGAGGCCACACCGGCTGCCGCGGGGCCAGCGATGGCGATGGATCCCATCCTCACCTCAGCGGAACAGATGCTGGTCGAGTGGCGATCGATCGAAGCGGTCGTGCCATCCCTCGACGTCTGGGTCGGGCTGCTCCCTGAACTCGACGCCCCCGATGTGATGATCGATGCCAACCGGTGGCGATGCATCGCCACGGTCGGCGCGGGCTGCCAGGTCGGTCTGATCGCCGAGACGTCAAACCTGACCGAAATCGATGCGTGCCGACTCGTCAAGGAGCTGATTGAGCTTGGGCTGCTAACGGTCCTTGAGGCACCTTCCGAACTCGGGTCAGACACGTCGATCGTTCCTGATGCCGAAGCGGTTGGTCGTCACGATCTGGACGATTCCTCCCAGTACGAGAACGAGTTCGGTGCGTTCGGTGACGCAGAGCGTGCTGGGGTCGCCGACGCTCGCTTCGACTCGCTCTTAGAGTCGGTACCTCGCTTCGGCGACACCGCACCGCTGACAGAGGTTGCCCCGCCAACGGAACTGGACACCCAGGCGGCTGACGGCTCGATCGCAGTCGACACCGGCGCCGACGAATCATCACGGTTCGCCGGCACTGCCGAAGTAGGCGCCGACACGGAAGAGCTCAACCCGGCTGAGATGGCCCGTCAGTTGGCGAATCTCTCCCCGAAGGCGGCGAAGGCGGTGGCGGCGGCTGCGAAGGCAAGCACCGAAGCGGAGCGCGACGCTGCGCTTGCGGCGGTCGAGGCCGAGGACAGCAGTGTTAACCGCAGCCTGCTCCTGAAATTCTTGGGTTCGGTCGACTCCTGACTCGCCGGTGGGTATCGCCCACCGAGATAGCGGGACGTGCTGAGGTGAACGCTCGATGAGCCAGACCGTTCTCGTCCTGCTTGCGGTCCCGGCCGGGCTGTTGGCGGGTGGGCTCGCCACCATGCTGGTCGACCGGATCCCTGACGCAACCCCGCTGCGTACCCGCTCGCGGTGTCCTCACTGCGAGCATCGACTTGCGTGGCTCGACACGGTCCCGCTCATCGGGTGGGTGGTGGTGCGAGGCCGGTGCCGTCACTGTGCTGCGCCGGTCACACCCGCCTATCTAGCGGTCGAGATCGTCACGGCCGCCCTGTTCGTTCTTGTCGCTGTCCGCTACGACCAGACCGACTGGCTGATTGTGGTACCGCTCATCTTGGTGGTTGCGCTCGTGGCGTTGTCCACCATCGATCTCTACGTGTACCGGCTTCCCGATCGACTGGTGTTCCCGTCCTTCGCGCTCTCGCTCGTGGCGATGGGTGTGCTGGCTGTCCTTGAACTCGACCGACCCGAGGCACTTGGCCGAGCGGTCGCAGCCGCAATCGGATACTGCCTCCTGTTACTGATCCTGCATCTCGTCAACCCGAAGGGCATGGGGTTCGGGGATGTGAAACTCGCGCTGCTGCTCGGCCTCCACACCGGATGGGTGGGGAGCGTGTTCTTCACCGGTTGGGTTGCGGTCGTCCGGCTGACGTTCTGGGCGATGTTCCTCGGTGTGCTCAGTGGCACGGCGCTCGGGTTGGTTCTCATGGCCGTTCGCCGCTTCGTCGACCGCAATGCGCTGCCCGACCCAGAAGCAGAACTCGATGCTGACGGCATGCCGAGCAAGTCGCTCCGAACGATGGCGGTACCGTTCGGGCCTGGGCTCGCCGTGGGAACGCTGATCGTCGTGCTGTTCCCCGATCTTGTGCTCTGAATCCGAACCGTTCCGACCCGGCCGCTTGACGCCGGTAGCCTGAGAACGTGTCCGACCTCACCCCGGCGCCCTCTTCTGGTTCGGGCGCGACCACGATCACCGTTGACCTTGCGGAGCGCAGCTATCCCGTGGTGGTCGGCCACGGTGCTCGACACGAACTCGCAGCGCTGATCCCTGACGGAGTGAAGCGGGCGGCGATCATCACCCAGGCGGGAATTCCTTGGGATGTTGACCCAGGCGTGCCGAGTGTGCAGATTGATGTTCCCGATGGCGAGGCCGCCAAGTCGCTCGCCGTGGTGGAGGACATCTGCCGACGGCTCGCGCAGGAAGGTTTCACCCGGGCCGACGCAATCGTTGCCGTTGGTGGCGGTGTCGTCACCGATCTCGGTGGTTTTGTCGCTTCGGTGTACCACCGCGGTATCCGGTTCGTGTCCGTCGCCACCACTCTGCTGGGCATGGTCGACGCCGCGATCGGTGGCAAGACGGGCGTCAACCTTCCCGAGGGTAAGAACCTGGTCGGTGCGTTCTGGCAGCCGTCAGCGGTTATCTGTGACACCGAGACGCTTGAGACGCTGCCCCGCCGAGAGTTCCAGTGCGGGGTGGGAGAAATTGCCAAGTACCACTTCTTGGGCGGCGGCCGACTCGATCAGTTGCCGATCGATGAGCGGGTCGCGGCCTGTGTGCGGATCAAAGCCGACGTTGTGAAGGCCGACGAGCGCGAGGGTGGACGGCGCGCCATCTTGAACTATGGGCACACGCTTGCCCACGCCATCGAGACCGCAGGTGTCTACGACCTTCGTCACGGCGAGTGCGTGGCCATCGGCATTGCGTATGCCGCCGAGGTCGCCCGGCGACTCGGTCGTATCGACGAGCAACGGGTCGCTGAGCATCATCGGGTGCTCGCCGCCTACGAACTGCCGGTCAAGGTGCCCGACCATCTCACGAACGAGGAGCTGATGGCGTTGTTCTCTCGGGACAAGAAAGCAATCGATGGGGTGACCTTTGTGCTCGACGGACCTGACGGTGTGGAGAGCGTTGTCGGCATCGATCAGACAGTGTTGGCCGCATCGTTCGAGGCGGTCCGATGACCTCGGCGGAGGTGCTGGCCTCGCTCCCGCCGCTCCAAGTGAGCGGTCGGGTGGACAAGGTGCGCTCGGTCATGGCGGAGCAGGGTCTCGACGCCTTCGTCGTGTCCGGGCTTTCCAGTGTTCGGTGGCTCACCGGGTTCACCGGTTCGAACGGGTGTGTCGTCGTCACTGCGGAGGGGTTCACCCTGGTGACCGATGGCCGCTACGCAAGCCAAGCCCCGACCCAACTGGCCGAGGCAGGGTGCGAGGCGTCGATCGTGTTGGATCGCTGGCTCGTCACTGGCGCAGTCGAAACACTCGGTGATGCTCGACGGGTTGCGCTCGAGGCCGATGTCGTCACCTGGTCGGTGCTGCAGCGATGGGAGGCCGAAACGGCGGACGGCGTCGAGCTCGTGCCTACGACACGGGCGCTGCCCGAACTTCGCAGCGTGAAAGACGACGCCGAGTTGGCCCGCATCGCCCGGGCCGCCACGATTGTCGACGGTGTCTTGTCCGGGGTGAAAGAGCTCCTCGTGCCGGGCGTGACCGAACGCGAGATCGGGCAGGCCCTCGATGACGGCATCCGAGCCTCCGGCGCCTCGGGACCCGGCTACGAGACCATCGTTGGCTCCGGCCCGAACGCTGCGCTCCCACACGCTCGCCCGACCGACCGGGTCATGGAGACCGGCGATCTCGTCGTGATCGATGTCGGCGGCTTGGTCGACGGCTACCGCAGCGACATGACGAGAACGTTTGTCGTCGGTGGCCCCGACGCCGCTGACGAGACAGCGGTCGAGATTCACCGACTCGTCACCGAGGCTCAGGCTGCCGGCGTCGCGACCGTGCGTCCCGGCATCGAGGCTCGAGCCGTGGACGAGGCCTGCCGATCGATCATCCGGGATGCCGGCCATGGTGAGCACTTCGGCCACGGAACCGGCCACGGCGTGGGCCTCGACATTCACGAACTTCCCTCGGTGCATGCCACCGACACGGCTATCCTCCAGCCCGGCCACGTGATCACCGTCGAGCCTGGCGTGTACCTCCCCGGTATCGGTGGGGTCCGGGTCGAGGACCTCGTCGTCGTCACCGAGACGGGCTGTCGCCCCCTCACTACGTCGCCCAAACTCGCCCTCTGACACCTGACTGCCCGTCATCTGGAGAACCCCATGCCGACCATCACCACGAACGATCTCAAGAACGGGATGACGCTCGAACTCGACGACGGGTTGTTCCAAGTCGTCGATTTCCAGCACGTCAAGCCGGGGAAAGGCCACGCGTTCGTCCGCACCAACCTGCGCAACGTCCGTGCTGGAGGCACCGTCGAACGGACCTTCCGGGCCGGTGAGAAGGTCGAGCGGGCCACGATCGACAAGCGCGACTTCAACTTCCTCTACCGCGACGGCGACGACTACGTCTTCATGGATAACGAGACGTACGACCAGATCAATGTGTCGCCCGAAGCGCTCGGTGATGCGGGCAACTACATCATTGATGGCAGTTCGGTCGTGCTCGAGATGTTCGGCTCCGAGATCGTGGGCACCGATCTTCCTGCCGCTGTCGAACTCACGATCGAGTTCACCGAACCGGGTCTGCAGGGCGACCGCTCCTCGGGTGGCACAAAGCCCGCCACCCTTGAGACCGGTCTCGTGATCCAGGTTCCGCTGTTCATCGACCAGGGCGAGAAGGTCAAGGTTGACACCCGCAGCGGCGACTACCTCAGCCGGGCCTAGGCACCGCACATGAGCAGTGAGATCCCGGGCCTGAACCGGCGTCGGGAAGCCCGCGAGGAGGCACTCGCCGTCCTCTACCAGGCTGAGCTCAGCGGCGAATCGGTCGAGGAGGCGCTTGCCTCCCGTGAGGTTCCGCCCGATGCCTTCGCAATGGAGATCGCCGAGGGGGTTGACGACCTCCGTGACGACTTGGACGCCCTGATCGGCCGCCATCTGACCAACTGGCGGGTTGAGCGGATGCCGATCGTCGATCGCACGATTGCTCGCATCGCTGCATGGGAACTCGACGCGCAGCCCGACACGCCGACAGGTGTGGTGCTCTCGGAAGCGGTGGAGCTTGCCTCGCAGTACTGCGGCGAGAAGTCAGCTCCGTTCCTCAACGGCGTGCTGAGCAGTGTCGCTGATGAGGTCCGTGACTGACGAGGTCTTGCTGCGGGGCTGGCGCGTGGCCGACGCTCCAACGCTCGTCGCCGCTTGGCACGATCCCGCGATCATCGCTGGCTCCTCGCCGCCCGATGATCGGTCGATCACGTCGGCCACCCGGTGGATCGAAGGTGTCGGCGTCCGTGAGCAGCGGCTCCTTGCCGTCGATCGGGTTATCGATGTGGCAGGGGAGTGTGTCGGCGAGGTGGGTCTGTCCGAGATCGATCAACACCGCGGTGCCGCCATGGTCGGTTGGTGGGTTGCAGATAGGCATCGCGGTCGGGGCTACGCGGTCGCCGGTCTTCGAGCCATGGTCGATCTGGCACCTTCGTTCGGCGTGGACGTGCTTGTCGCCCAGATCGCCATTGCCAACCTTGCGTCGGTTGCCGTCGCCGAACGAGCCGGCTTTGGAGTCCTGCGCGCCGGGTCGGCGGAGCAACCCCACGTGTACGTCCATCGCTGATCGGACTCGGGAGCAGGGTCGCTGACCTCGGTCGCGATCTGGGTTCGATGTGACCGCTTGACGATTTCCACAGTGCCGCGCGCCGCGCTGAGCGGCGCGCGCCGTGTATGTTCAGGTCTCGACCGTGAAACGGGTCCCGTGAGGCTCGAACGGACGAAAGTTGAGACAACGTGGCAGAACGCGAACGCCTCCTCGCAGGTCAACCTGCGAAGGGCGATTTTGAGGCACGAACGCGGGTGATGTCGGCCGACGACGTCGCCCGAGCGATTCGTCGCATGGCCCACGAGATCCTTGAGCGCAACCATGGCGCCGACGACCTGATGATCATCGGTATGCAAACCGGCGGGGTTGGCCTTGCCGCGGAGATTGCCGGCGCCGTCGCTGCTATCGAGGGGTCGGTCATCCCCACCGGGACGCTCGACGCAACGATGCACCGGGATGACTTTGGGCTGCGACCGGTCATGCCGGAAGCGGCAACGGAGATTCCCGGAGATCCAACCGGAAAAACGATCGTGCTCGTCGACGACGTGCTGTTTACCGGCCGGACCGTTCGCGCCGCCCTTGATGCCATCCACTCCTATGGCCGCCCGACCGCAATCCAACTCGCGGTGATGGTCGATCGCGGCCACCGGGAACTGCCGATCCGGCCCGACTATGTCGGGAAAAACCTGCCGACCCGACGCGATGAGATGGTCGACGTGCACGACGACGGTGTCGACCTCGGCGAGGTCATCGCGGCGAGCGGAGGCGAGGCATGAGGCGGTCGGGAACACGTCACCTGCTGTCGATGGCCGATCTCGATCGCGACGACATCGAGCAGATCTTGAACCTCACCGAGTCCTTCGCCGAGGTGGGGGAGCGCAGCATCCCCAAGGTGCCGGCCCTTCGAGGAAAGACGATTGCGTGGGTCTTCTACGAAGACTCAACCCGGACCCGACTCAGCTTCGAGACAGCAGCCAAGCGACTGTCGGCCGACACGATGAACTTCAGCGTGAGCAGTTCGTCGGTCAATAAGGGCGAGTCCCTGCGCGACACCATCGAGACGATCACCGCCATGGGCATCGATGGCGTGGTCGTGCGGCATCGGGCGGCTGGAGCGCCGCATCAGGTTGCGCAGTGGACCGATGCTTCGGTGATCAACGCCGGCGACGGCTGGCATCAACACCCGACCCAGGCACTGCTCGACCTCTACAGCGCGACCCGACACCTCGGTGAACTCGACGGGAAGCATGTGGCGATCGTTGGCGATATCAACCACTCGCGAGTCGCCCGCTCCAACGCCATCGGGTTCGCAGCGATGGGGGCGCGGGTCACCCTCGTCGGCCCGCCGACCCTGCTGCCGCCGAGTCTTGCCGGCTGGCCGGTCGAGGCCACCCATGATCTTGACTCGGTGATCGATGATCTCGACATCTGCTACCTGCTTCGCATGCAGCTCGAGCGTCAAGGGCAAGCGACGGTTCCGACACTGCGTGAATACCACCAGGAATTTGGATTGACTTCGGCTCGGGCTGATCGGCTCGGCTCCGATGCGCTGATCATGCATCCCGGACCCATGAACCGGGGGGTCGAGATCGCTGGCGAAGTCGCCGACCGCCCCAACGCGATCATCACCGAACAGGTCGCCAACGGGGTCTCGGTTCGCATGGCGGTGCTGTTCTTGCTGTTAGGGGCCGGGCTCGAACCGGTCGACCACAATCTGGCGGTGGCGTGATGCCGGATCTCGTTCTGACCAACGGCACGCTGGTCGACGGTGATGGCACCCGGCGCGCCGATCTGCGGATCTCCGACGGTCTCATCACGGACATCGGCGACCACCTTGACGGCGCCACCGTGATCGACGCGGATGGTCTCATCGTCGCTCCCGGATTTGTCGATCTCCACGCAGACCTGGGCGAGCCTGGTGGCGAGGAGGCCGAGACGATCCAGACCGGCTCCCGCAGTGCAGCGCTCGGCGGCTACACGGCGGTGGTGGCCATGCCTGCGACCGAACCTCCTGCCGACTCACTCGCGGTCATCAACCAGATCCACGACCTCGCACGAGATGCCCTGTGCGAGATCGTCCCGAGCGGGACGGTCACGGTTGGCCGCCACGGCGAGATGTTGAGCCCGATGGCCGAGCTCGTTCGGGCTGGGGTCCGAATGTTCACGGATGCCATCAGCGGTGTGCAGAACGATCGCCTCATGCGGACCGCACTGGAGTACGCCTCGGGGCTTACCCACCTCGCCGACGGGCTCGACGTCGTCGTGGCCCAACCCGGCGCAGTCGAGAGCCTGGCTGCTGGCGGGGTGATGCATGAGGGCGAGTGGTCAAGCCGACTCGGTATGCCCGGCCAGCCGGCCGAGGCCGAGGAGCTGATGGTGATGCGCGATATCGCGTTGGCCCGCCTCACCGGTGGACGAGTGCACTTCCAACACGTGACGACCGCCGGCAGTGTCGACATGATCCGCGCCGCAAAGGCAGCTGGCCTCGCGGTGACCGCCGAGGCCACCCCTCACCATCTGTGCCTCGATCACTCGGCCTGCAGTTCGTTCGACCCCGTGTTCAAGGTCATGCCCCCACTGCGAACGATTACTGACACCGCAGCGGTGCGAGCGGGGCTTCTCGACGGGACGATCGATGCGATCGCCACCGATCATTCGCCCCGCACCCGCCAGGACAAAGAACGCCCCTTCCTGGATGCTCCGCCCGGTGTGATCGGGCTCGAAACGGCCTTCGCCGTGGCCAACACCGAACTCGGGGCCGACATTGAGACACTCGTGCAGCTTCTGTCGACCAACCCAGCTCGAATCGCTGGTATCGGTGACCGTCACGGCGGGGTGATTGCCGTCGGTCGTCCCGCGAACCTGGCGATCATCGACCTTGATCACGAGTGGACGATCACGGCGGCGGCGATGGCGAGTCGCAGCGCGAACACCCCCTTCGAGGGGCGCACGGTGCGCGGCAAAGTACGACACACGATCTGGAACGGAGACCACGTGGTCAACATGGGAGAAGCAACCCGGTGAGCGGTATTCGTGAGTATCAACTCGTCCTCGCCGACGGCGAGACCTTTGAGGGGGAAGGCATCGGTGCCGATCTGCCCGTCGATGGCGTTGCCGCCGGCGAGGTTGTCTTCAACACCGTGCTGTCGGGATACCAGGAGGTGATCACCGACCCCAGCTACGCCGGCCAGATCATCACGTTCACCTACCCCCACATCGGAAACTATGGCGTGAACGCAACCGATGACGAAGCGGCAAAGCCATTCTGTCGGGGCGTGATCATCCGTGACCTGGCCCGTCGCCAGAGCAACTGGCGGAGCGAAGAGCACCTCGACGATTTCCTCCGCCGACACGGTCTTGCCGGGATCGCCGGCATCGACACGCGACGCCTCACCCGCCACATCCGAGACACCGGCGCCATGCCGGGCGCGTTCGGCCCCGGCGACCATGCCACCTTGTTGGCTGCGGCTCAGGCCGAATCCGGCACCGCTGGTGTTGATCTCGTCAGCCTGGTGACAACCAAGGAGCCCTACACCGTAGGGAGTGGGCCGCGGACGATCGTCGCGTACGACTTTGGGGTCAAGACCACGATGCTGCGGCATCTGGGTGACATCGGCACGGTCACGGTCGTGCCCGCCCACACCACCGCCGAGGAGGTGTTGGCGATGAACCCCGACGGCGTCTTCCTCTCCAACGGCCCCGGCGACCCCGAGGAAGCAGGGCCGATCGTCGGCGAGTTGCCGAAGTTGCTCGGCAAGGTCCCGATCTTCGGGATCTGTCTCGGTCACCAGGTCCTGTCGCTGGCTCTCGGCGGGCGCACCTACAAAATGAAGTTCGGCCACCACGGCGGCAATGTGCCGGTGCAGGACGCTCGAACCGGCAAGGTGGAGATCACGGCCCAGAACCACAACTTCGCGGTGGAGGCTGGGTCGGTCCCGAACGTGACCGAGACCCACGTGTGCCTCAACGACGATGCGCTTGAGGGTCTCGTCCATAACGAGTACCCGGCCTTCAGCGTGCAGTACCACCCCGAGGCGGGCCCCGGCCCGCACGACTCCACCTACCTGTTCGACGAGTTCGCCGAACTCATGGACACCTTCCACGGAAAGGTCGCCTGACGTGCCGCGCCGCGACGACATCCATTCGATTCTGATCATCGGGTCGGGCCCGATCGTGATCGGCCAGGCCTGCGAATTCGACTATTCGGGAACCCAAGCGTGCCGGGTCCTGAAAGAAGAGGGCTACCGGGTCATTCTCGCCAACTCGAACCCGGCGACGATCATGACCGACCCGAGCTTCGCTGATGCCACCTATGTCGAACCGCTCGACCTGCGCATCCTGGAGAAGATCATCGAGAAGGAGCAGCCCGACGCCGTGTTGCCAACCCTCGGTGGCCAGACCGGCCTGAACCTTGCGATGGAACTCCAGCAAGCCGGCGTGCTTGACCGGCACGGGGTCGAGTTGATCGGCGCGGACGCTGAGGCGATCGAAACGGCGGAGGACCGCGAGAAGTTCAAGGTCGCGATGATGGAAATCGGGCTCGATGTTGCCCGCTCCGCGATCGCCCACACCATGGATGAGGCTCGCGCCGCGATCGAGGACGTCGGTCTCCCCGTCATCATCCGTCCGGCGTACATCCTTGGCGGTCGGGGCACCGGCATCGCCGAGACGATGGAAGAGTACGAACGCATGGCGTCGTATGGCCTCGATGCCAGCCCGATCTCGGAGATCCTGATCGAGGAGTCGATCAAGGGTTGGAAGGAATATGAGCTCGAGGTCATGCGTGACCGAGCGGACAACTGCGTCATCATCTGCTCGATCGAGAACCTCGATCCGATGGGGGTGCACACCGGCGACTCGATCACCGTGGCGCCAGCCCAAACCCTGACCGACGTCGAGTACCAGCAGATGCGGGATGGTTCCTTCGCCTGCATTCGGCGGGTCGGGGTGGAGACCGGCGGCTCGAACGTGCAGTGGGCGGTCGATCCCGAAACCGGTCGGCAGATTGTTATCGAGATGAACCCGCGGGTGAGTCGCAGCTCGGCGTTGGCATCCAAAGCAACGGGGTTCCCGATCGCGAAGATCGCCGCGAAGCTCGCGATCGGCTACACCCTCGACGAAATCCCCAACGACATCACCGAGAAGACCCCGGCGAGCTTTGAGCCATCGATCGACTATGTCGTCACCAAGATCCCGCGCTGGGCGTTCGAGAAGTTCCCGGGCACGAGCGGCGTGCTCGGAACCTCGATGCAGTCGGTTGGTGAGGTCATGGCGATCGGCCGAACCTTCCCCGAATCGATGCAGAAGGCGCTCCGCTCGCTCGAGCAGGGACGGTTCGGTCTCAACGCCGACCCCGGCGAGGCAGCCCTCGACGAGGTCCCGACCGAAGAACTCATGAAGATGGCGGCAGTCGGCACGCCAGATCGGCCGTTCCAACTGGAGACGCTGCTGCGTCGCGGGGTGAGTATTGACGACGTGTTCGAGGCGACGGCGGTCGACCCGTGGTTCCTCGATCAGATGTCGATGATCACTGAGGAACGAGCCCACCTGGAGACCCTGTCGCTCGACACGATCACGCCACGAGGGTGGAAGCGGGCAAAGCAGCTTGGGTTCTCGGATCCGCAGTTGGCGTACCTCTGGGGCGTAACCGAGGCCGAGGTTCGTGCTGCCCGCCTTGCGGCCGGGGTGCGCACCACCTTCAAGACGGTCGACACGTGCGCGGCAGAGTTCGAAGCCACAACGCCCTACCACTACTCGACCTACGAAGACACCGACGAGGTGCGTGACGGCGACCGGGAGAAGGTGATCATCCTGGGCTCGGGACCCAACCGCATCGGTCAAGGCATCGAGTTCGACTACTGCTGTGTCCATGCCAGCTTCTCGCTGCGCGATGCGGGGTACGAGACGATCATGGTCAACTGCAATCCCGAGACCGTCTCGACCGACTACGACACGTCGGACCGCCTCTACTTCGAGCCGCTCACGTACGAAGATGTCATGGACATCATCGAGCGGGAACAACCCAAGGGCGTGATTGTCAGCCTCGGAGGACAAACCCCACTGAAGCTCGCCGATCGTCTCCCGCCCGAACTGGTCCTCGGTACCTCGCCCGCATCGATCGATCTGGCCGAGGACCGCGAGCAGTGGAATGCCCTCTGTGCCCGCCTTGAGATCCCCCAGCCAGCCGGTGGCACCGCCGTTGACATCGACGAGGCACTCGCCATTACGAACAAGATCGGTTACCCGGCGCTTGTCCGGCCCAGCTATGTCCTCGGGGGTCGAGCCATGGAGATCGTCTACGACGACGATCACCTCCGCCGGGCCATGGCCGAACTCGCCGGGTTCGGCAGTCTTGGCAAGGAGGGCGGCCTTTCTGCTGAACGCCCCGTCCTCGTCGATCGATTCCTCGAGGATGCGACCGAGGTCGATGTCGATGCGCTTCGCGACCACACCGGTGACTCGGTCGTCGGCGCCGTCATGGAGCATGTCGAGGAGGCGGGCGTGCACTCCGGTGACTCCGCCTGCGCCATTCCGCCGACCCGTCTTTCCGACGAGACGATCGCCGTCATCGAGGACTACACGCTCCAGATCGCCGAGGCCCTCGACGTCCGAGGTTTGATCAATGTGCAGTACGCCGTGAAGGGCAACCAGGTGTTCGTCATCGAGGCCAACCCGCGTGCCAGCCGAACGGTGCCGTTCGTTGCCAAAGCTACCGGCGTTCCGCTCGCCAAGGTCGCAAGCCGCATCATGGTCGGCGCAACCCTCGCCGAGCTGCGGACCGAAGGCCTGATGCGTGAACGGGTCGTCGGTGATCATGTCGCGATCAAGGAAGCGGTGATGCCGTTCAACCGCTTCCCGGAAGCCGACGCCGTCCTTGGGCCCGAGATGCGGTCCACCGGCGAGGTGATGGGGATCGATCTCACGCCGGGGCTCGCCTTTGTGAAGTCCCAGTTGTCGGCCGGCACCCGGCTGCCCGAGGACGGGATGGTCTTCCTGTCGCTCGCTGACCGGGACAAGGCAGTCGGGATCGAGGCGGCCGCACTCTTCACCGAGATGGGATTCACCATCGCCGCCACGAGCGGAACCGCTGCATCGCTGCGAGCGGCCGGTGTTGAGGTCGAACTCGATGTTGCGAAGCTCGGCGATGAGACAGGTGAAAACGCCGTCGATCTGATCAACGCCGGAGATGTGAAGCTCGTGGTCAACTCGCCGCGAGGGCGCGGACCCCGGGCCGATGGCGATCACATCCGCTCGGCGGCCGGTCGCGCCGAGGTACCGCTCCTCACGACTGGCGCCGCCGCACTCGCCGCCGCTCGCGGGATGCAGGACTGGAAGGCGCACGAACTCGCCGTCCGCAGTCTGCAGGAGTACCACGAGGGTGTTTCCGTGAGTGCGCTGCAGCCGATCGGCGCATCGCCGACAACCCGTCCGGAAGGCAACATCTGATGGACCTCTCGACGACCGTCGGATCGGTGTCGCTTCGCGCGCCGGTGATGACGGCGTCGGGCACGGCAGGCCACGGCGCAGAATTCGCGAACTACCTCGACCCGGCCTCGCTCGGTGCGGTCGTCGTCAAGTCGATGAAGGCCGAGGAGTGGGCGGGCAACCCGGCCCCTCGCGTGCACCCGACCGCAGCCGGCATGATCAACAGCGTCGGCCTACAAGGCAAGGGCGTGGCCCACTGGCTCGAGCACGACCTCCCGCCGCTTCTTGCCACCGGAGCGACTGTCGTGGCCTCGATCTGGGGAAGCTCGGTCGATGACTACGCACAGGCCGCAGCCGCGCTGGCTGCCGCTCCCGACGGTGTCGTTGCCGTTGAGGTGAATGTGTCCTGTCCCAACCTCGAGGACCGTGGCGCGATGTTCGCCCACAGTGCCGCATCGACCGCCGCCGTCATCGAGGTGTCGAAGTCGGCCGGACTCCCGATGTGGGCGAAGCTAAGTCCCAACGCCGCCGACCTCCCCGAGATCGCGATCGCCGCCCACGCTGCTGGCGCAGAGGCCGTGGTGTTGACCAACACCCTGCTCGGCATGGTGATCGATGTCGAGACCCGCCGGCCCGTGCTCGGGGCCAAGAAGGGCGGGCTCTCCGGTGCAGGGATGCATCCGGTGGCGGTGCGGGCGGTGTACGACGTCCGCGAGGCGGCTCCCGATCTGCCGATTGTGGGCGTGGGTGGTGCCTCGAGTGGGATCGATGTCGTAGAGTTCATGCTTGCCGGCGCTTCGGCGGTCGAAGTGGGTACGGCAACGTTCGCGGATCCCCGGGCCCCCCGGCGGATCCTGGCGGAGTTCGAACAGTGGTGTGATCGGCACGGTGTGAGCACCGTGGCGGAATTGATCGGAGGAGCACATGAGTGACAGTGGAACCGACTTCGAGGTCGACCCAGCGATCCGGGACCGGCTTGCCCTGGCACTCGATGTCGACGATCTCGTTGCCGCGATCCGGCTGGGCCGGGGCCTGAAGGACTACTTCGGCGTCGCCAAGATCGGGCTTGAGTTGTACTCGGCAGCCGGTCCTGAAGCGATCGGTGCGATCGCCGACCTCGGCTACAAGATCTTTCTCGACCTCAAACTCCACGACATCCCGACCACCGTTGGGAAGGCGGCTCGTGTGCTCGGTGCGGTTGGGGTCAACTACCTGACCATGCACGCCCATGGTGGAGTCGACATGCTCCAGGCTGGGGTGCAGGGCCTGGAGGAAGGGGCTCGCAACGCGGGCCTCGAACAACCCCAGTCTCTTGCCATCACCGTCTTGACCAGCGACGGCGACGCGCCTCCGCACATCATGCCGAAGCGGGTCATGCTTGCGGCCGAGGCGGGATGCAGCGGGATCGTGTGTGCGGTCGGTGATCTCGAAGAGGCCCACCACTACGCTCCCCGTCTTACCCGGGTGACCCCGGGGATCCGGCTGCCCGGTGACACCGTGGACGACCAGGCCCGTGCCGCTGCCCCGGCCGACG